>Ga0070665_100000080_pt1 | contig 185165 bp, 181 predicted proteins | sample KBSS13metaG_FD_65862 | JGI IMG/M metagenome (GOLD analysis project Ga0070665, IMG submission 65862) | Switchgrass rhizosphere microbial communities from Kellogg Biological Station, Michigan, USA - KBS S1-3 metaG | ecosystem: Host-associated > Plants > Roots > Rhizosphere > Soil ...
CCCGCCGCCCCCTCCCGGGCATGACGATCCGGCGCCTCCTCCCCGGGGGCACGACGACCCGCCGCCCCCTCCTCCCGGGCATGACGATCCCGGCAATGGCGGCGGCAACGACAATAGCGGTCCCGGCCACGGCAATGGCGGCGGCAATGACAATAGCGGTCCCGGAAATGGCGACGGCGGCGGCCACAGGCCGCCTGAGCCACCGCGCGCCTGACCTGCCGCTAATCGCATGACCACTGCCTTGCTCGATCGCTTCCTCGACCGGCGCCGCGCCGTTGCGGCCGTGCTGGCGATCCTCGCCGGCCTGCTCGCGCTCAGCGCCGGCGGCGGCGAGGGGATCGAGCGCATGTTGCGCGGCGCCCGCGACCAGATCCGCGCCCATCCCTCCAGCGGCGCGGTCGCCGTCGTCGAGATCGATTCCCGCTCCCTGCGCGAGCTCGCCAGCTGGCCCTGGCCGCGCCGCTATCATGGTGCGCTGGTCGATCGGCTGCGCCAGGCCGGCGCCCATTCGATCGCCTTCGACGTCGACTTCTCCTCGCAATCCAACCCGGTCGACGACGCCGCCTTCGCCGCCGCGCTGGCCCGCGCCGATGGCGGCGTGATGCTTGCCGCGCTGCGCCAGCAAGTGGCCGCCGGCAGCGACGAAATCGTCGAGAACGTGCCGATTCCCGAGCTGCACGATCATGCCTTCCTGGCCGCGGTCAACGTCATCCCCGACGATGACGGCCAGGTCCGCCAGATGCCGCTCGGGCTCGAGATCGGCGGCGTGCCGCGCCCGTCGCTCGCCGCCCTGACCGCCGAGACGGCCGCGGCCAGCAACGGCTCCTTCGCGATCGATTATGCCATCGATCCCGCCTCCATTCCCCGGTTCAGCTTCGTCGACATCCTTCGCGGCCGCGTCCCTGCCGCGGCGCTGCGCGGCAAGCGCATCATCGTCGGCGCGACCGCGGTCGAGATGGGCGACCGCTACGCCGTCCCCGGCTACGGCGTGATCCCCGGCGTCCTCATCCAGGCGCTCGGCGCCGAGACCCTTCTCGCCGGCCCGCCGCCCGCCAGGGCCGGCGGCATCTGGCCGCTGCTGCTCGCCTTCGCCGTCATCCTCGCCGCCATGTGGGGCGGCGGCCGCCCGTTGCGCGCCGCCCTGTTCGCGCTCGGCGCGGCCGCCGTGCTCGCCTTGCCGCTGGTGGGAGAGCAATATTGGGGCCTGACCTTCCCGCTCCCGCCGGCGCTGGCGGCGCTGGCGACGGCCGCCGTCGCCGCCCTCGCCTTCCGCGGCGCCCACCATGTCCGCCAGCGCGCGCTCGTCGACAATGCGACCGGCCTGCCCAATGGCGCGGCGCTCGCCTTGGCGGCTCCGGCGGCGGCGACGCCGGTCGTGGTCGCACGGATCGAGCGCTTCGCGGCGATCGCCGCCGGCATCGGCCCGGTGGCGACGGTCAACCTGGTCCACCGCGTCGCCGACCGGCTCGGCTTCGGCCATGACTCCATCATCTATCGTGTCGACGAGGCGCATCTCGCCTGGATCGAGCCCGAATATGACGCGGCGACGCTCGAAGAGAGGATCGAGGCGCTTGCCGCGTTGATGCGGACCCCGGTCGATTGCGGGCGGCCGATCGACGTCGCCCTCACCTTCGGCGTCGCCGATCCGGTCGCGGCCGGCGCCAGCCAGCAGATCTCCAATGCCGCCCTCGCCGCCGAGCGCGCCGCCCATCGCGGCGCCCGCTGGGAGCGTTTCGCCGCCGGCGAGGAGTCGGACTGGCACCTCTCATTGTTCACCGAGCTCGATGCGGCGATCGCCGCCGGCCAGATCTGGAACGCCTATCAGCCCAAGCTCGACATCGCCTCCGGCCGGATCGTCGGCGCCGAGGCGCTGGTGCGCTGGAGCCACCCGGAGCGCGGGCCGATTCCGCCGGACCGGTTCATCCCGAACGTCGAGGCGGGAGGCCGCGCGCGCGACCTCACCCTCCACGTGCTTCGCCGCGCACTCGAGGACGCCGCCGGCTGGCGCGCGGACGGACTGGAGCTTGGCGTCGCCGTCAACATCTCGGCGACCCTGCTGCGCGATCCGGTGTTCGCGGTGCTGCTCGAGGAGGAGATCGCCGCCGCCCGCATTCCGCCGTCGAGCGTGACCCTGGAGGTCACCGAATCGGCGGCGATGAAGGACAGCGGCGAGGCGATCGCGGCGCTGAACAGCTGGCGGGCGCTGGGCGTCGCCATCTCGATCGATGATTACGGCACCGGCCAGTCCTCGCTCGCCTATCTGCAGACGCTGCCGGCGAGCGAGCTCAAGATCGACAAGAGCTTCGTCACCGACCTTTCCACCGATGCGCGCAACCTGATCATGGTCCGCTCGACAATCGCGCTGGCGCACGAGCTTGGCATGAAGGTGGTCGCCGAAGGGATCGAGGACCGCCAATGCCTTGCCCGCCTGGCCGAGCTCGGCTGCGATACAGGCCAGGGCTGGCATATCGGCAAGCCGATGCCGGCGGGTGAATTCGCGGCCCTGGTGGCCGGGCCGGAGCGCGCGGCGGCCTAGGGCCGCGAAAGCGTCAGGCCGGCCTCCCCGGCTTCGTGGAAAATCGCGACGTGAAGGCCGCTTTGCGCTAGGGCCTTCACGACCGGCGAGCCGCCCCGATCCAGGCGGCCCGCGCGGTTGCGCGCAACCCCGCTCCGGCCGCCGCGTTGGAGCTTTCCTCGGGCGGAACCGCCCATCGATTCCCACAGGGAGGCCCGATGCTTCAACATGTTCCCCATTGGCTCGGCGGCCTGCTTCGCAACGTCCGCGCCGGCCATGCCGGCCTGGCGATCGTCCAGGAGGAGCTGCAGCTGCCGGGCGCTTCGATCGATCTGTCCAGCCCGGCGTTCGGCAACGGCGCCAGGCTGCCGGTCCGCTTCACCGCCGATGGCGAGGGCGTCTCGCCGCCCCTGGTCTGGGGCCCGGTGCCCGCGGGCACGCGGAGCCTCGCCCTGCTGGTCGAGGATCCCGACGCCCCCGCGCCGCGGCCGCTGGTCCACGCCATCGTCTGGAACCTGCCGGCGACCGAGCGCGGCCTGCGCGAAGGCGCCATCGTGGGCGACGGCAGCGGCGGGCCGGACGGGCGTGACGTCGGCCGCAACAGCTTTTTCGCCGAAGGCTGGCTGCCGCCCGATCCGCCGACCGGCCACGGCTCGCACGATTACGTCTTCCAGCTCTTCGCCCTGGGGGAAACGCGCGACCCGGGCGACACGCCGGGACGCGCGCCGCTCATGGAAGCAATGGCGGGCAACGTCCTTGCCGCCGGCCTGCTGATCGGCACCTATTCGCGCGGCGAGGAGGCGCCGCTGGGCGGATCGGCCGCACTGCGCGGCGCCGTGGCCTGACGATCAGGCGCTGAAGGTCAGGCGTCGGCCGCCGGGCCGCGATCGCTGCCGCGGCGATCGGACTTGCGGCGTTCCTGCTCGGGAGGCAATTGGCCGCCGGGCGCCTTGCGCCGGTCGTCCTGCCGGCGATCGCCGGACGCTTGCTTGCGTTCGCTCATGAGACGTCTCCTTCCGCCTGCATCCGCGCGGTTTACGGCGCGCGTCTGCGCCTCAAACGTCGATCTGAACTATGGTTTCCGCGGGGAACGGCGCTGCGCGCCGATGGAACGGCTTTCCACTGACTTTGTTGTCGATCTGCAACGCCTTTGACGCCATCCGGGATTCAATTTCGTTGCGCGGAAAGGTCGATGCCGTCCTATCGCTACAGGACCGCCACCCTTCTCGGGCCGTGGCGCGAAACGGCCGAGGCGGCCGTGAGCGACGCGATCCGCGCAAAGCAGGCGCGGCGCAACGACGAGGATGAAGGCTGGCACTGGGTCGTCTCGGGCGTCATCGAGGAAGCATCGCTGCAGGATGAATCCGGCTCCCCCGACCCCGGCCAGCGACGCCCGGGCGTCCGGGTCCGGGACGGCGCCTGACCCAGGCGCGCCTCGCGCATTACTGATCCAGATCATTGCGACTCGGCCTGCCCGAAACTAGGCCTCGAAGTCAGGGCTTTTCCTGCGGGATCCGTGCCATGCCTGCCTATCGTCTCTATCTCCTCAACCAATATTCCGGCCATATCGATGGCGTCGAGCATCTCAGCTCGGCCGACGATGTCGGGGCGATCGCGGTGGCGACCGAACGGAAATTCGCCGTCCCCACCGAATTGTGGTGCGGCAACCGCAAGGTCTGCAGGTTCGATGCTCCGCCCGAAGTGTCGAAATACGGGCTGCGCGGCGGCCGCGGGTTCCAGACCGGCGCCCCTGCCAATGGAAGGTCGTCAAGCGTCGGGGCGCCGGCCCTCGCGAAATGAACTCATCGCAGCGCGATCGCGCGCCGGCCGGAACCTTTTGTCTTCGCGGGGATTTTTCGCTGCGGACGAGGTTTGGAGTCGCGCGATGGAGATTTACCGTTTGTATCTCTTGAACCCTCGAACCGGCGGGATCGACGGCTTCGAGGACATATCCTCGGCGGATGATGCGGGCGCGATCGCGCTTGCCGCCACGCTCGCCCCCGATGTGCCGACGGAGCTTTGGCTGGGAAGCCGCAAGGTCGGCCGTTTCGATCCGCCGCTTCCGGTCCCCGCCAGCGACCTCGTTACCTGCGCAGCCTAGAGCTGCCGCCCACCTTGTTGGCACTGCGAAGCGGGCGCAGGGGCACGCTGCCCGCCGCCCGGTCGTGACCCACGCCGGGCAGCGACCCGCCGTTCCTCAGCACTGCGATCTGGTCCTCTTCCAGCTCCTCGATCCCGGCCAGCTCGTTGCGCGCGCGCCGCGACGCCACCAGCAATTCGTCGAGCTTGGCATGAAGCGCCACGTCGCGCCGATGCGCGTCATGCTCCCGCTCATGCTGGGCGCTGAGCACCATCTGGGTCAGCGTGATCGCCAGGATCGACAAGGCCGCGGTGAGGATGCCGACACTGAGCCCCAGCCAGAACCAGAGCAGGCATAGCAGGACGAAGCCGACCTGGGCGAACGGGTTGGCGGCCAGCCCCGCGACCAAGCCCGAAATCCTGCACCCGATGCGTTGAATATGGCCGCGCTCGTCGGACATCGATCCTACTCCCTTACACGCCCCGGCCGATAACGTGGACCGGCGGCGATCCGTTCCGGCCGCGTAAGTTCGGACCCGCCCGACCCGCGAACGTTCGGCCGCGAAACTATCTTATATCAGTCATTTGGCTGGGAACGCGGGAAGCGGGAGCGAGTTTGGTGCGTGGCTGGGGGCGGCGCAGAGACGAGGACCAGACATGCTCCCTGACGATACCAATGCAGAAGCGCCGATCCGCAAGGACGACGCCCCCCCGGTCGCCTCGCGCGACTCCGACGTGAAGGCGGCCGAGGCCGAACGTGACGAGAGCGCCGTCGTCGGCCGGACGGTGACGATCGGCCTTCCCCGCGAGGAGGTCTACGCCTTCTGGCGCGACTTTTCGAACCTCGCCGGGATCATGGAAAATATCGAACGGATCGACGCGATCGACGCCCGCCGCAGCCACTGGGTGGTCAAGGGGCCGGGCGGCAAGACGGTCGAATGGGACAGCGTCGTCACCGACGACGAGCCTGGGCGGCTGATCGCCTGGCAGTCGGTCGAGGGCTCCGACGTGAAAAATTCCGGCCGGGTCGAGTTCCTCGATGCCGCGCCCGGGCGCGGCACGATGGTGCGCGCCACCATCGCCTATGATCCCCCCGGCGGCACGATCGGCCAGTGGATCGCCAAGATATTGCAGCGCGAGCCGAACCTCCAGGTCCGCGGCGACCTCAGGCGGCTCAAGCAGTTCCTCGAGACCGGCGAGGTGACCAGCTCCGCCAGCCCCTCGGGCCGCAAGAACGAATCCCCCACCGAACAAGCCCTGTAAGGAGAACAGATCGATGCGCGCAGTCACCTGGCAGGGGAAGCACAAGATCGAGGTCATGGACGTTCCCGACCCCGAGATCGTCAATCCCCGGGATGCGATCATAAAGGTCACGTCCACCGCGATCTGCGGCTCGGACCTCCACCTTTACGACGGCTATATCCCGACGATGCGCCACGGCGACATCCTCGGCCATGAATTCATGGGCGAGGTCGTCGAGACCGGACCGAAGAGCACGCTCGAAAAGGGCCAGCGGGTGGTGGTGCCGTTCACGATCTCGTGCGGCGACTGCTTCTTCTGCAAGCATGACCAATATTCCGCCTGCGACAATGCCAATCCCGCGACCACCAGCGACATGTCGGAGACGCTCTACGGCTATCCGATGGGCGGCGCGTTCGGCTACGCCCACCTCACCGGCGGCTATGCCGGCGGCCAGGCCGAATATGTCCGTGTCCCTTATTCGGACGTCGGCCCGATCGTGATCCCGGACGGGCTCGAGGACGACAAGGTCCTGTTCCTTTCCGACATCTTGCCGACCGGCTGGATGGCGGCGGAAAATGCGATGATCGAGGAGGGCGACACCGTCGCCATCTGGGGCTGCGGCCCGGTCGGCCTGTTCGCCGTCCAGTCGGCCTTGCTGATGGGCGCCTACAGGGTCATTGCGATCGATCATTTCCCGCAGCGGCTGGAGCTGGCGAAGCGGATGGGCGCCGAGGTGCTCAACTACAAGGAAACCGATATCCTCGAGGCCTTGTGGGAGATGACCGGCGGGATCGGCCCGGACGCCTGCATCGATTGCGTCGGCATGGAATCGCACGGCCTCGGCATCGACAACATCGCCGACACGATCAAGGCCGCCACCTTCCTCGGCACCGACCGGCCCGCCGGTCTCAGGCAGGCGATCCACGCCTGCCGCAAGGGCGGCCGGCTTTCGATCCCCGGCGTCTATGGCGGCATGGCCGACAAATTCCCGATCGGCGCGCTGATGGAGAAGGGCCTGACCGTCAAATCGGGCCAGACCCACGTCCAGAAATATACCCGGCTGCTGCTCGACCTGATCGGCGAGGACAGGATCGATACGACCTTCCTGATCTCGCACCATGGCGGCCTCGAGGACGCACCTTCGCTCTACAAGCACTGGCACGACGACCAGAACGAATACACGAAGATCGTGCTCAAGCCCGGAATGCAGGGAACGAAGGCGGTCGCCTGACTGAGCCCCCCTCCCTGCAAGGGGAGGGGCTGAGGCTGGGTGCGCCGACAGGCGCTGTTCCCGACCTCGCACAGCCCAAAGGCACGCTGCTCGCACCCACCGCTAACCGCTCCCTTTGCAGGGAGCGAAATCGAAGGAGAAGCAAGGATGACCCAACGCAAATTCGCCATCGTCACCGGCGCCTCGACCGGCATCGGCCTCGAGATCGCCAAGCTCGCCGCGCAGGACGGCTATGACCTGCTGGTCGCGGCCGACACCCCGCTGGTCGACGCCTCCTCCGCCCTGCAGGGCCTCGGCGCCGAGGTCGCAACGGTCGAGGCCGATCTGTCGACCGAGCAGGGCGTGCGCCAGCTGCTCGATGCCGCCGGCGGCCGCACGATCGACGTGCTGGTCGCCAATGCCGGCCACGGCCTCGGCCGCGATTTCCTCGGCCAGGATCCGGCCGAATGGCGGCACGTCATCGACACCAACGTCACCGGCACCCTTTTGCTCGTCCAGGAGGTGGGCCGGGCGATGGCCGCGCGCGGCGCCGGCAACATCCTCTTCACCGGCTCGATCGCCGGCTTCATGCCGGGCGCGTTCCAGGCCGTCTATAACGGCACCAAGGCGTTCATCGACAGCTTCGCCGAGGCGCTGCGCAACGAGCTCAAGGACAGCGGCGTCGTCGTCACCACCCTGATGCCGGGGGCCACCGAGACCGAGTTCTTCGAGCGTGCCGACATGCTGGACACCAAGGTCGGCGCTTCGGAGAAGGCCGATCCGGCCGACGTCGCCAAAGATGGCTGGGAGGCGATGAAGGCGGGCGACGGCCACGTCGTATCCGGCTGGGGCAACAAGGCGCGCGTCGCCATGGCCCATGTCACGCCGGCCTCCATGCTTGCCGAGCAGCACCGCAAGATGGCGGAACCCGGCAGCGACGAATAGCCGCGGCTTCACCCTCAGCGCGGATCGAGAGGAATCGGGCAATGCATTTATGGACCCTGGTCACCATCGTCGGGCCGATATTGTTCGTGGCGATCGTCGCCTGGGCGATATGGCGAAACAAGCGCTCCGGCGTGCCTGAACGCGTGACGGAAGCCGGAGCGCGACAGCTGCGCGCCGAGGAAGAGCAGGCCCGGCGCAGCGGGACCGACGGGAGCTAGGTGCGCGTCGGCATCGGCGCGCTCGATCCCGGCCATCTTCCCGGCGCGCGGTCAGGAGCTTCCGGGCGCGATGGCTCGTTGTGCCGGCCGGAGGTGCCCGGATGAGATTTCTCGCGGTGACCGAGACATGCGACCTGAGCGCGCTTTATCTCCGCCTGGCCGCGGCCGGCCACGAGGTGAAGCTGTCGGTAAGCTGGGAAAAGGCCCAGGGCACGCTCGCCGGGATGGTGCCGCGGGTCGAGGACTGGCGCGCCGAGCTCGGCTGGATCCGCGAGGCGGGCGACGCGGGGATCATCATCTTCGAGGCCGTGTCCGAAGGGTTCGGCGCGCTGCAGGACAGGCTTCGCGCCGAGGGCTACAAGGTGGTCGGCGGCAGCGCGTTCGGCGACCGGCTCGAGAATGACCGCGCCTACGGCCAGCAACTCCTCTCCGGTCTCGGCCTACAGATCGCGGCGGGCGAGGAATTCTCCGACGTCCGCGCCGCATCCGCCTATATCGCGGCAAGGCCCGGCCGCTACGTCCTCAAGTTCAGCGGCCACGGCTTCGAATCGCACGACAATTATATCGGCCGGCTCGCCGACGGCAGCGACGTCGAGGCAGTGCTGGCGGCGCGGCTGCGCGCCCGCGGCGATGTGCCGACCCGCTTCATCCTGATGGACCATATCGAAGGCGTCGAAATGGGCGTGGGCGCCTATTTCAACGGCGAGGATTTCCTCCTGCCGGCCTGCCTGGACTGGGAGCACAAGCGGTTCTTCGCCGGCGACCAGGGCGAGCTGACCGGCGAGATGGGGACGGTCGCCACCTTCGATCGCAGCGGGCGCTTCTTCGACATGACGCTCGCGCTCGTCGCGCCGCTGCTCCGCGCCAACGGCCATGTCGGCTATGTGAACCTCAACACGATCGTCAACGAAAGCGGTATCTGGCCGCTCGAATTCACCTGCCGCTTCGGCTGCCCCGGCTACGCCGTCCTCGATCCGCTGCAGGAGATCGGATGGGCCGAATTGCTGCACCTCATGGTCACGAGGTCGGCCCGGTCCTTCGCGACGGCGCCCGGTTTCTCGGTCGGGATCGTGCTCACCACCCCGCCTTTCCCTTATTCGCGCATGGAGATCGACGAGCCGGTCGGCCTGCCGGTGCTGCTGCCCGCGACATTCGATGCCGAGGATCTGCGCCACGTCCACCATGGCGAGGTCGGGCTCGCGGACGGGCGCCTCGTCACCAGCGGCAATTATGGCTGGCCGGTGGTGGTCACCGGCACCGGGCCGACCATCGCAGCGGCCCAACGCGCCGCTTATGCGCGGGCGGAGCGGATCGTCATTCCCAACGTCCGCTACCGGCTCGACATCGGCGACCGCCTGGCGGCGCGCGATTTTTCAACCGTGGACGGGCTCTCGCTGCTCGACGAACTCTGAGCGCAGGAACGACATGCCCTTCATCCGCGCCATGTCGCAGATGGTGGTGTAATCGGAGGTCAGCTCGGCGCCCGCCGGCAGATCGCGAAGCGCCACGTCGTCGCCGAAGCCGATGCCGTGGGAGATCGTGTTGGGCGTATCCGAGTGATTGAAATGCCGGCCATTGTCGCCGCACAGGATCCACATCTTGAGGCCGTCATGCCAGGTCGAATAGATTTCGATGAAGCGCTGCATGCGCGGCGGCAGGCTCAGCACCTCGGCCTCGGAATAGATCCTGTCGATCCTGGAATCGAAGCGCCAGATCACCTGGCCGGCCTTGACCGGCTCGAGCAGGAAGACGCCGGTGCCGTGGATCGGGCTTGGGCGAAGCTCGGTTTCGCACATCATCATCTTGAGCTTGTTCCCTTTCTTCCCGTTCGATGCATGGTCTCGTGCGGTGCGGAACCACCGTGCGGCCGGCCGGTTCCGTGGCGGGAACGCACGGCTGATCTGGGTTAGTCAGGTCGTGGGGCAATGAACGAAAAAGCGCCGATCAAGCCCCGCGCGCGCGTCGCGAACGCGGGAGTCCGCTGCCGGCGGGGCGCAGGCGCAAGCGCCGGCCGAAACATGGCCGGGCCAGATCAATGCTGTGCGTAGCTGGCCTCGGTGGCGCGGGCGATGTCGGTCTCGTTCGCCAGTTCGAGGAACAGATATGACGGGTCGAAATCGCCGACCTTGCGAAGCGCGTCCCAATCCGAAATGGTCACCGTCCTCTTGTCGCGGGCGATGAGCCTTGCGGCCTCGAGCGCCTTCAGGGTCCGGTTGACGTGGACCGAGGTGAGCCCGAGCGCGTCCCCCAATTGTTCCTGGGTCATCGGCAGGTCATATTGATTGCGCGTCGCCAGCCCCGCTTTCTCCTGCCGCAGCGCGAACTCGCACAGGACGTGGGCGGTCCTGGCCCTGGCATCGCGGCGTCCGACATTTGCGATCCATTCCCGGAAGATCGCGCCGTCGACGAGGGTGTCCAGCCACATCGCGATCGCCACGGCGGGCCGGGTCGCGGCCAGGGCCACGATGGCCGTGCCCGGGATCAGCGCCACCTCCGCGTCGGTCAGCGCCTGGACGCTATGGTCGGCCGTCTTGAGCAGGGAATTTTGCAGGTTCACCATGTCACCCATCATGTGAACCGAGACGATCTGCCGTCCTCCGTCCGCCACGATCTTGTGCCGGGTCGCGAAACCCGATCTCAGCAGGCATGAATTCTCGGCCCTGGCACCTTCGCGTACGATATATTCGTGGGCCCTGACCGTCTTCAGCGTGTGCGGAAGCGCCGCGATGGCCGCCTTGTCATCCGCGTCCAGCGGAGAAAGGGCGTCGAGCCGCTGAACCAGCAGCTGAAGATTCGGTGTCTGGGGCAATGCACGGCTCCTCGTCGACGGGAGCGCTAGCGTGTCTCGCAGTCGCCGACTTGCCTGATGAGGATCGGCGATGGCCTCGTATAACAATGAAGTGAGCGGCCCGCCCTAACCTATGTTGAGCCGGCGAACATCCTGTGACCTGCGCAACCCCGAGGCCGGGCAGGCATCGAACCTATGGCCGGGCGGGCCGCGCGGACAATGTCCTCAATCGCCCTTGTCGCCCTCGCCTCTGGGTTTCGGCGTGCGGGCATGCTGGCGCACGTCCTGGCCGAGCGATCGCGACTGATCGTCGGACTCGGCGAAGCTGCCGTCGTCGTTGCGCCGCTGGTACCTCTTGTCGCCCTTGTGGGGTTCGATCAGCTCACGTTCGCCCATATGTGCCTCCTGTGCGAAATCACCCGGTCTTCCTCCCTTGCCAATGTCGCCCGCGGCCTCGGGTTCCTGACAAATTGAGTAAACTGGATCAGTGTGCAGGGCGAAGCTCGCGCACGACTGATCCAGGTTAGTTGGTTGCACCATGAGCCGCCGCTACGGCGTGCTATCGACTGGTCGCGGGGGACGAAATCATCGCGCTCCCGGTTGACTTGCAGGGAGGCGGGATGCCGCACGGTTCGAGCGCAACTTTGTCGACGGCGGACGCAAATGCCGACGCTCCGGCCAATCCCCTTCTGAGAAGACTGGAAGAATATACCGAGCTTTCGGCGGAAGCGCGGGCCGCGCTGGCCACGATCGAAGCGAAGCTGCCGATCCATATCGGCGCGCGGCGCGACCTGATCAAACAGGGAGCCACCCCGCGCCACGTCTACCTGATCCGCAATGGCTGGGCCTGCCGCTACAAGGGCCTTCCCGACGGCCGCCGCCAGATCGTCGATTTCCTGATCCCGGGGGACCTGTGCGATCTCAACATCTACATCCTGAGCCGGATCGATCATTCGATCGGCGCCATCACCGGGCTCGACGTTATCGAGATCCCGCGCGAAACGCTGGAGACCCTCATCGACAGCCACCCGCAGATCACCCGGGCCTTGTGGTGGCAGGAGCTGGTGAGCAAATCATGCCATCGGGAATGGATCGTCAATGTCGGCGCCCGTTCCGCCATGGAGCGGGTCGCGCACCTGCTTTGCGAGATGTTTCTCCGGCTCGAGAGCATAGGCGCCACGGCAGGCCGGAGTTGCGATTTCCCGCTGACCCAGGGGGATCTGGGCGACGCGACCGGGCTGACCGCGGTCCATGTGAACCGCACCCTGCAAAGGCTGCGCGAGCAGGGCCTCATCACCCTGGTGAATCGAAAGCTGGTCATTCCGGACATGGCAGCGCTGAAGGCGATCGGCCAGTTCAACCCCGATTATCTCCATCTCGACCGCCTCCAGCGCCATGTGGAGAAGGCCGGCTGAGCGCAGCGGGCTAGTGCCCGGCGTTCTTGCGGCGCGTCACCCAGCCCTTGCGGGCGGCGGCGGAGCGCTGCTCGGGCGAGCCCGACTTGTGGGCCCGGCCGCCGCGCGACGACGACACATGGCTATCGGGCTTGCCGCGGCCCGAGCCGGACTTGTTGCCGCCGCCCGATTCCTTGTTCACGGTCGCCCATGCGCGGGCCTCGGCCTGCTTCTTTGGAACGCCACGGTCTTCATAGCCTTCCTCGATATGCCGGGCCTTGCGTTTCTGCTTGTCGGTGTAGGCATCCTTGTCGCCGCGGGGCATGGCTCGATCTCCTTGCATTCCCCCCAGGGCCGCTCAACGCCGAAGCCGATTCCTGGTTGCACCATTTGCCCCGCAAGGGCGCGCGTTCGGGGCGATGCCTCGATGCGCGGGGACTTGATTTGATCCATGTACGCACGAATTGATAATCCATATTAATTTCAATTGTATGCAGGCCGTTTTCCGGTTACGGTGACAGATCGTCGATCGAGTCGTTCAGGCTTCGGCGGCTGAGAGCCCGAATTGCGCTCCCGCCTGATGCGAGGAGCTCGTGATGGCCCGTTTCTATTTCAACCTGCGCGAGGGCAATGACCTCCTGCTCGATCCGGAAGGGTGCGTCCTTCCCGATCTCGCGGCGGTCGCGGACAAGGCGATGCGCGCGGCGCGCGCGATGCTCAGCGCCGACGTGCTGGAAGGACGGATGTCGCTCGACATGCGCCTCGACGTCGCGGACGAGAATGGCATCGTGATCCACAGCCTCGCATTTCCGCAAGCGATCGAGATCGTCCGTCCGCGATAGCGTCGGCCATCGGCACGGACACAATCGAGTTGTTCCTGTGGGCCGGCGAACACTATAAGCGCGGCGTGAAACGGGCCAACCTGGCCCGCATTGACGCCCGGGCGGCAGAGATTGAGCCTCCCGGGCCCAGATGGTGGTCGATGATCGAAAAGGCTCTGCTGAAGCTCAAGGCCCGCGACATTGTGAGCGAAGCTGAGGAGGAGATCCTGCGCGGCGTCATCGCCCGCACCGAGGAGGTTCGCGCCGACAAGGTCGTGGTGCGGGCCGGCGAGGAGCTCACCGTCAGCATCCTCCTGCTCGACGGGCTGATGTGCCGCTACCGCGATCTCCGGAGCGGGGAGCGCCAGATCATGGAGCTGCACGTTCCCGGCGACTTCCTCGACCTTCACTCCTTCCTGCTGAAGCGGCTGGATCACAATGTGATGGCGCTGGTTCCGAGCCGGATCGCGATCGCGCCCCATCCCCGCCTTGCCGCGGTCACCGAATCCCATCCCCATCTCACCCGGATGCTGTGGCTCACGACCTTGATCGATGCGGCGATCCACCGCGAATGGCTGGTGTCGCTGGGCCGGCGGTCAGCGATCGCCAGGATCGCCCATTTCTTCTGCGAGATGCAGGCCCGCCTGGCCGTGGTCGAGCTGGCCGACGACACCGGCTTCCCGCTCGCCATCACCCAGACCGACCTCGCCGAATGCGTCGGGCTGACCGCTGTCCACGTCAACCGCACCCTGAGGGAGCTGCGCGAGGCCGGCCTCGCGGTGTTTCGCGGCGGGCGGGTGGACATATTGGACTATCCCGGCCTGAAGCGGATCGCCGAGTTCGACCCCGAATATCTCCAGATCGAACGTCGGCCCCGCTGAGCGGCGGGCCCTCGGCCCATCGTTCATGCTAACCCAGATCAGCACCGGTCAAATGCCGCGCAACCAGCCGCTCGATTGCGTGTTCCTGCTGCGCCGCGCGAAGGCGCGCAGGACATTTTCAGGTGGATGATGGACAGGCAGGAAAGTGCAGCCGAGATCGGGACGACCTTCGCGAAGGCGCGTCCGCCGGAAGCCAGGGACACGTCGCAAAACAGCTCGCGGCCGGACGCGGCGACGGCCGGGATCGAAGCGCCGCGGGACATTCCCTATCCGGGCATATTGAGCCTGGAGATCGACGCCACCGACATCCTCCGGGGCATTCTCTCCGGGCGGCTGTCGCTGCCTGTCCCGGCGCCGGGGCCGATGACCCTGCTCTACCCGAAATGGATGCCCGGCTATCATGCGCCGCAAAACCCGATCGAGCTTTTTGCCGGTCTCGAGATCCGGGCCGGCGACGTCCTGCTCGACTGGCGCCGCGACGAGGTCGAGGTCTATGCGTTCCACATCGTCGTGCCGGAGGGGACGAGGGCGCTGGACATCAAGTTCCAGTTCCTCTCCCCGACCGCGTCCAGCCAGGGCGACGTCGTCGTCACCGAGGACATTCTGAACCTGCAATGGGGCCGCATGCTGCTCTATCCGGCAGGCTACTATTCCCGCCGGATCATGATCGAGCCGAAGCTCGTCCTGCCCGAAAGCTGGTCGTTCGCGACGGTGCTGGAAACGGACGATCGCGATGGAGCGGCGGTGCGCTTCCGCCCGGTGCCGCTCGACACGCTCGTCGATTCGCCGGTCATGGCCGGCCGCCACGCGCGGCAGGTCGCGCTCGACGGGGCCGAGGCGGTGTGCCTGAGCCTGTTCGGGCACGATCCCGAGTCTCTCGAGATCGGTCCGGATCAGATCGACCGGCACCGCGCCCTGGTCGATCAGGCGGACAAGCTCTTCGCCTCGCGCCACTTCGACCATTACAGGTTCCTCGTCGCTCTCAGCGATGAGCTCGGCGGCGGCGGCATCGAGCATCATCGTTCCGCCGAGATCATCCTGCCGCCTGCCTATTTCGGCGAGTGGGAACGCCATCTGCCCAAGCGCGACGTGTTCGCGCACGAATTCACCCATTCGTGGAACGGCAAGTTCCGGCGCGGGGCGGATTCCTGGGAGCCCAGCTTCGAGGAGCCGATCCGCAGCAGCCTGATGTGGCTCTACGAGGGCCAGACCCAATATTGGGGGCATGTCCTCACCGCCCGCGCGGGCCTGTGGTCGACCGAGGATGCGCTGCAGGCGCTCGCCAAGGTCGCCGCCACCTACGACGTCCGGCCGGGCGGCCTGTGGCGCACCATGGCCGACACCACCGCCGATCCGGTGATCAACGGCCGGGCCCCGCTGCCCTGGCCGAGCTGGCAGCGCAACGAGGATTATTATTCGGAAGGCCAGCTGCTCTGGCTCGCGATCGACACCCTGATCCGCCAGCTCTCCGGCGACCGGCGTTCGCTGGACGATTTCGCCAGCGGCTTCTTCGGCGTGGACGATGGCAGCATGGTCACCCGCACCTACGATTTCGACGACGTCGTCGATGCCCTGAACCATGTCGTCGAGCATGATTGGGCGGGTCTCCTGACCCGGGAATTGCGCAGCCGCGAGCCGGGCGCGCCGCTCGATGGCCTGAAGCGCGGCGGCTACCGCCTCGTCTACCGGCCCTGGCGCAACGACTTCTGCAAGAGCTTCGACGCGCTGGCCGGGCAGTTCGACATGCGATTCTCGATCGGCCTGAACATCGGCAAGGACGGCACTATCCAGGAGGTGATGTGGGGCAGCGCCGCGTTCGACGCCGGGCTCACCTCAGGAGCGCTGGTCGAATCCGTGAACGGCGCGCCCTATGGCGAGCTGGCGATCGGCGATGCGATCGAGGCCGCCCAGGACGGCAACCCGCTCCGGCTCACGATCAGGCCGCGGCCCGAGGCGCGCTCACGCGAGGTCCTGGTGGACTATCGCGATGGCCACCGCTTTCCGCATCTCGAGCCCGTGCCCGGCGCGAGGCGCCGGCTCGACGAGATATTTTCGGCCCGGTGATCATCGCGCCTCAATTGGCGGCGGTCGCGGCCTCCGCTTCGTCCGCAGCCTGGCGCGAGATGACGGCGCCCACCGCCGCGATCCGTTCGACCGAGCGATAGGCCGGCAGATCGAGCTGCTCGCCGAAGATGTCAGGATCGATCTCCGCATAATCCATGACGCAGCCGAGCGACGCCAGGTCGCTCGCCAGCGCCTCGCGCAACCCGTCACGCCCGGCGATGATCGCGCTGCCGGTATAAAGCAGCATGCGGCCGGTGGGCGCGAGACGGCGCGCCGCCGCCAGCGCCCAGTCATGCGAGATCCGCGCGCCGAACATCGAGCCGCCGTTGCGATAGGCCGGGCCGCCATCGTCGATGATGAAGGGCGGATTGGCGATGACCAGTTCGATCTCGCCTTTTACCTCGTCGAGCGACTCCCCCTGGACGATCTCGACCGCGACGCCGGCCGCCGCGGCATTGATGCGGGCGAGGCGCAGCGCCTCCGGATTGGCGTCGACCAGGATCGCCGTCGCTCCCGGCAGCAGCCGCGCCGCGACGATGCCGCCGACGCCGGCGCCCGCGCCCATGTCGATGATCCGGTCGGCCTTGCCGATCCCCGAAAGCCTGGCCTTCACGAAGCGCACGAAGCGATAGGTGTCGGGGCCCAGGAAGACCGACTCCGGCTGGTCGGTCGGGAAGGCGCCATGGAGGAAGAGAATGTCCTCGACCCGCGAAACGCGGACGCGGCTTCGCATGCGGCCATGTTCCGTGCAAAGCGCGTCGCCGCGCGCGAGCAGCTCCAGGATTTCGGCCGGGACCAGGCCTTCGCCGAATGGCCGGCTCCAGCCGAAGACGTCGCGCAGGCTCCGCGCCTCGACCTTGCCCGGACGATTGATGACGCGCGCATGCGTTACCGGCGTCGGCGTGACGAAGTCGTAGCCGAGCGCTTCGAGCCTTCGCAGCAGCTCGACCAGGGCCAGATCGGCGGCGCTGAGCGGCGCGCCTCCTACCACAGCTCCTGCCGATAGCGCGCGAAGCAGCGCTCGCCGCAGCGCAGGCGGATCAGCGCGCCTTCGGCCATCGCGGTCGCCCGGCGCGGATCCTCCGCGACCAAGGGCCGGATCGCCTCGCGGTTCCAGGCCTCGCTATGCTTGACGTCGAGCACGGCGTGGAGATCGAAATAATGGCGCTGCTTGCCCTCGATGCCCAGCCGGCGCAGGCCGGCCGCGGTCGCGGCCGAGCGCTCGGGTGCGGTCAGCTCGATGACGCCGAGCGCGCCGACCGCATGGAAGGCATAGCGGCGCGCCGTCGCCATCGCCGTCATCGCATTGGCGAGCATCAGGCTCTCCCAGACGGTGGTGTCGATCGCCGGATCGAGGCCGAGCGCAATGACCAGTTGCTCGAGCATCGGGCCGTGCATGCCCTTGGCATTGCCGCGCCCCATCTCGTCCCAGTAATTGCGCGCCAGCTCCAGCTTGGCCCGGGCCGGCAGCTTGACCTGGGCATAAGCGACGAGGTCGTCGAACCCGGCCTCGCCCGCGGCCTCCTGGCGCAGGAACCATTTCATGTCGTCGAGGCTCGCCTCCTCGGCCAGCCAGGGAAAGAGCGGATCGCCCTGGCCCGGCCCCTCCTGCTGGAGATTCTCGAACCAGGCGATGAATCCGTCGGCGTCGCGCGGTGCCGCCGCCGCCTCGTCGGCGATCTCGGCGCGAAGCTCTTCGAGGAATGCGCCTTCGAGCCGCAGCATCTTGGCGTCGCCGTCGAGAATCAGCTGCCAGTCGTCGCTGGGGAAGGCCGGCGCGAGCCGCTGGCCGTTCCAGTGGGCGAGCCCCTGCTGGAATGCGGGATTGAGGAATTGCGAAGCATATCGATGGTCGGGAAGCGTTGCCATGAGGCCAATAATCCGGGGTTGTTTCAATCGCTTGCTCAGCGACCGCACGGGGCCTTTGTTCCGGCCAATCCGACTGACCTAGATCAGCCTGCGCGCCCGGTCAGCGCCCGCCGGGAGGCGCCTCGCCGACGCCCTTCGGCACCGCCTCCTGGCCGTGGAGATCGCTGTCATAATCCTCTTTCGCGTCGGGGCTGCCGCCGGCGCCGGCGCCACTGCCCGAGACCTCGCCGGTTCGCGGGTCGAAGCTGGCCCGCTTGCCCCGGTCGCTGCCGTCCTTGTCCTTTTCCGATGCCATAAGCTGCTCCTTCGCACCGGTAACGGAGCGTCGCGGCGGCATGTTCCACCAGGCAATGCTTTATTCGCGCGCGGAACTCGGCGCCCGGTCGGGCGCTGTGCGCCGCGAACGCGAAGGAGACACATATGAGCAATCTGGTTGGCGCCCTGATCGGCGCCGCGATCGACCGCCGCGATGGCGACAGCGGCATCAAGGGCGCGATCATCGGCAGCATGGCGCAAGGCGCGATCCGCATCGCCGCGCCGATCGTGGTGACCTACGCCCTGGGATGGGCGGTGCAATATGGCGTCCGCAAGGGCTGGCAGGCGCTGGCCGGCCGCGATCCGATCGGCGCCGATGGCGAATTGCGTCCCGCGCCCCGCTGACCGCGGGGGCCTCCGCCCGCTATCGTACTAACCCAGATCAGCACGCGCGAATCCGGGCAACCAAGCCCAGCCTCACCTGTTCCCGCCTCGAGAACCGCGTGTCCGCGCGGTCCGTCCACATCGAGGGAAAAGATACATGGCGCGCAAGGCTCAAGCGACGAAGGTCAAAGGCGAAACTCCGGCGAAGGCCCCCGCCCCGCCGGCCGACGCGGACATCTCCCCCGTCTTTTCGGGTCCGCAGCGCAAGGGTGGCGACACCCATCAGACCGTCGAAGGCGGCTTCGAGACGCTGACCACGCAGCAGGGCGTGCCGGTCGCCGACGACCAGAATTCGCTGAGGATCGGCGAGCGCGGGCCGCTGGCGATGGAGGATTTCCATTTCCGCGAGAAGATCTTCCACTTCGATCATGAGCGCATCCCCGAGCGGGTCGTCCACGCCCGCGGCTATGGCGCCCACGGCTATTTCGAGCTCACCGATTCACTGGCCGACGTCACCCGCGCCGACGTCCTCCAGCGCGTCGGCGATCGCGTGCCGGCCTTCGTCCGCTTCTCGACCGTCGCCGGCAGCAAGGGCTCGTTCGATCTGGCCCGCGACGTGCGCGGCTTCGCGGTCAAGCTCTACACCCAGGAAGGGAACTGGGACATCGTCGGCAACAACATCCCCGTCTTCTTCATCCAGGATCCGATCAAATTCCCCGATCTCGTCCATTCGGTGAAGCCCGAGCCGGACCGCGCCTTCCCGCAGGCGCAATCGGCGCACGACAATTTCTGGGACTTCATCTCGCTCAGCCCGGAAAGCATGCACATGATCATGTGGGTGATGTCGGACCGGGCGATCCCCCGCTCCTTTCGCTTCATGGAAGGGTTCGGCGTCCACACCTTCCGTTTCCTCGATGCGAAGGACCGCTCGACCTTCGTCAAATTCCACTGGAAGCCGAAGCTCGGCCTGCAATCCGTGCTGTGGAACGAAGCGGTCAAGATCAACGGCGCCGATCCCGATTTCCACCGCCGCGATTTGTGGGACGCGGTGAATTCCGGCGCCTTCCCGGAATGGGAGCTCGGCGTGCAATTGTTCGACCAGGAGTTCGCCGACAGCTTCGATTTCGACGTGCTCGATCCGACCAAGATCATCCCCGAGGAGATCTTGCCGGTGCGCATCATCGGCCGGCTGGTGCTCGATCGCATGGTCGACAATTTCTTCGCGGAGACGGAGCAGGTCGCCTTCTGCACCCAGAACGTGCCGCCGGGCGTCGACTTCAGCAACGATCCTTTGCTGCAGGGCCGCAACTTCTCCTATCTCGACACCCAGGTGAAGCGGCTCGGCGGGCCCAATTTCACCCATATCCCGATCAATGCCCCGCGCTGCCCGATGGCGCATTTCCAGCAGGACGGCCATATGGCGATGCGCAACCCGAAGGGCCGCGTCAATTACGAGCCGAACAGCTGGGGGCCGACCGAAGGCGGGCCGCGCGAGGATCCGGCGCGCGGCTTCCGCAGCTTCGCCGGCGAGGAAGGCGGCGGCAAGGGCCGCCTGCGCCCGGAAAGCTTCGCCGACCATTACAGCCAGGCGCGGCTCTTCTTCACCAGCCAGACAAGGATCGAACAGAAGCATATCGGCGACGCCCTGGTCTTCGAGCTCAGCAAGGTCGAGCGGCCCGACATCCGCTCGCGCATGGTCTCGCACCTGCGCAACATCGACGCCGACCTCGCCCAGACGGTCGCCGACGGCCTTGGCCTGGCCCTTCCCAAGGCGGCGACCGCCGCCCGCCCCACAAGGCAGGACCTCGCGGCCTCCGATGCGCTCTCGATCGTCAAGCGCGCCACCCCCGGGATCGAGGGCCGCAAGCTCGGCATCCTGCTGACCGACGGCGCCGATGCGAAGCTGTTCGCCGCCCTGGTCGCCGGCGTGACGAAGGCCAAGGCGGTGTACGAAGTGATCGCCCCGAAGATCGGCGGCGTCACCCTCAGCGACGGCCAGGCCGTGGCGGCGAAGCAGAAGATCGACGGCGGCCCCTCGGTCCTGTTCGACGCCGTCGTCGTGCTTGCGTCCGACCAAGGCGCGGCGCTGCTCGCCGGCGATGCAGCGGCCAAGGATTTCGTCACCGACGCGTTCAATCACTGCAAATATATCGGCTTCAGCGAGGCCGCCGCCTTGCTGTTCGAGAAGACCGGCCTCGCGCCGGACCTCGACGCCGGCTGCGTGGGGCTCTCCTCGGCGCGCGACGTCGCCTCTTTCCTCGAGGATTGCGGGGCGCTTCGCTTCTGGGACCGCGAGCTGAAGGTCGATCTCGACGCCAAGGCCGGGTGATGTGCGATGGCGGCGGCGCTGAAGGCACTGGGCTACGCCGCCGCGGCGGCCGTCGTCATCCTTCTCGGCGTCGTCGCCTTGCGGAGCGCGGCGGAGCGGCATTTCCTGGACGCCTGCCTGCTTGGCGCGTCTGCGGCGGCGATCCTGGTGCTGCTGCTGCGCCGAGCTTCGCACCGCGCGGGCCGGGGTGAGAAAATCGCAGGCCGCGATGCGCCGCTTCATGGGGCCGCCGATGATCCCGCGTTCCGCTTCGAGCCATGACGAAGCGGACGGAATGAACCGATCACGGCCAGGCTCGTTACGGGTGCATTCTGATTGGAGGATTTCTCATGGTAACCATCCTGATCGTCGTGCTGATACTGATCCTGATCGGCGCGCTGCCGACCTGGGGGCATAGCCGCAACTGGGGCTACGGCCCCTCCGGCATCCTGGGCGTCATCGCGATCGTGGTCATCATCCTGCTGCTGATGGGCAGGATCTGATCCAGACTGTCGGCAGCGGCGTCCGCGCCGCTGCCGACAGGTCCCGCTCGCTTCTAGCGGTCGCGCCCGCGCCAATGCCTGTGGCGCCCGCCATTGTCGTCGTCGTCGTAGCGGTCGCGGCGGGAATGCCGGCGGTCGTCGTCGCGATCCCGGCGCCACGAATGGCCGCGATCGTAACGGTCGCCGCGATGCCGGTTCCAGCGCGATTGCTCGCCGCGATAATCATTGTCGTAACCGCCGCGATCGTAGCGCCCCTGCGCGGCGGCCGGCGCGGCAGCGGCAAGCCCGCCCAGAACCGCCGTCGCGACCATCGCAGCCTTCAGAAAATTCCTCATCATCGTCCCTCTCCCACTCGTCGATCGTTCGACGATCGCAGGAATGGTCGTTGCGCGGTGCACGCCTCGTGAACCATATCCGCATGCTGCGTTCATGTGCAGGCGCGGCCATGGCCGCGAGGCTCCGGCCGTCACATTTCGACTTTCCTCAAAATGAGGATTGACAAGCGGCAATCGCGCTGACATTTCGATAAATGTCGAAATGGAGAATGATCGGGGATGGATGCTTCGTCCGCAATCGGCGCGCTCGGCGCGCTCGCGCAGGAACACAGGCTGGCCCTGTTTCGCCTGCTCGTCCAGGCGGGCGAGGACGGCATGCCGGCCGGCGCGATCGCAGCGGCGCTGGGCGTGCCCAATTCGTCCCTCTCCTTTCATTTGGCTCACCTCACGCGCGCGGGCCTGATCCGGCAGGAGCGCCGGAGCCGCTCGCTCATCTATCGGGCCAATTACGCCGCCGTGAACAACCTGGTGGGCTACCTCATGGAGAATTGCTGCGCCGGCGCCGGCTGCACCGCCGACCCGCTTTGCGGCCCGGACTCCGACCTCAACCGAGCAAGAAGGAAATCAGCATGAAGCGGTTCCACGTCCATGTCGGCGTCAACGATCTCGATCATTCCATCGCCTTCTATTCGACGCTGTTCGGCACGCGTCCGACCGTCCTGAAACAGGATTATGCCAAGTGGATGCTTGACGATCCCCGCGTCAATTTCGCCATTTCCAGCGGGCATCATGCGGCCAGGGGCATCGAGCATCTCGGCATCCAGGCCGAGGACGAAGCCGAGCTTGCCGAAGTCTATGGCCGGCTCAAGGCGGCCGATCGGCCGGTGCTCGAGGAAGGCGCGACCACCTGCTGCTATGCCAGATCCGAGAAGAGCTGGATCGCGGATCCGGACGGCATCGTGTGGGAAGCGTTCCTGACCAATGGCGAGGCGACGGTCTACGGCGAGAGCCCGATGCTCTCGGCTTTGTCGGAGAACGCCGCCGAGGCGGCCTGTTGCGCGCCAGCGATCACCGCTCCGGCCGCTGCCCCGAAATGCTGCGGCTGAAGCGATGAGCAGGCGGACCACCAACGTTCGGCCGGTCGCGGATCTTGCCTGAGCCGACCCGGCTGCCACGGCGGCTGGCCGCCGAAGGCGTCGGCGCCTTCTTCCTGTTCGCCACCGTGATCGGCTCGGGGATCATGGCGGAGAATCTTTCACGCGGAAACCTTGCGGTGGCGCTGCTCGGCAACAGCCTGGCCACCGGCGCGATCCTGTTCGTCCTGATCGCCATGCTCGGCCCGATCTCGGGCGCCCACATGAATCCCGCGGTGAGCCTGGTGATGGCCTTTCGGCGCGCGCTGACGTGGCGCGATGCCGCGGCCTACATCATCGTCCAGATGGCCTTCGGCATCCTGGGCGCCTGGGCCGCACACCTGATGTTCGATCTTCCGATGCTGCAGCTTTCGGTGAAGGCGCGGACCGGCCCTGGGCAGTGGAGCGGCGAAGCGATCGCGACGTTCGGCCTGATCCTGACGATCATCGGCACCGTCCGCCATCGTCCGGCGCTCGTTCCGGCCAGCGTCGCGCTCTACATCGTCGCGGCCTATTGGTTCACCTCCTCGACCTGCTTCGCAAATCCCGCGATCACGATCGCCCGGAGCCTGTCCGACAGCTTCGCCGGAATCGCGCCGCGCGACGTGCCGTCTTTCATCCTCGCGCAGCTGATCGGGGCAGCGTCCGGCGCGGCTTTTGCGGCCGTCTTGTTCAAGCACCCGCCAACCGGCAGCCATTGCGCTGATCCAGATTAGTGGGCCACGCGCCCGGCGGAACCATCATCGCCGGAGGCGATTGCGCTCTCGCTACGGAGGGCGAATGCATGACCCGGTTCCTGAAAGACAATGGGCTTTCCGTGGTGCTGATCCTGCTCTTCCTGGTCAGCATCATCGGCCAGTATCTGGCCGGCTGGCGATTTGAGAATGAGGAGCTGGCGAAGCATGGCGAACCCGGCCTGGCGCTCGCCCAATATGCCACCAATCCGCAATTCATCTCGAGCGTCTTCGAGAATTGGGAAAGCGAATTCCTGCAGATGTCGGCCTATGTGCTGCTCACCTGCTGGCTGTTCCAGAAGGGCTCGGCGGAATCGAGCGATCCGGACGAGCCGCCGCGCGACGAGAATCTCGCGGCGCAGGCCCGCAGGAAGGGCGCTCCCGCCATATTGCGCCGCGGCCCGGTCGCGCGCTGGATCTTCGCCAACTCGCTGGGCCTGGCGCTGCTGCTGCTCTTCATCTTCTCCTTCCTGCTCCACTGGAAATACAGCGCGGCGCAGGCGGCCGAGGACGCGATCAGCCATGGCGAGACGCCGCTGTCGATGGGCCAATATCTGTTCGACGCCCAATTCTGGTTCGAATCCTTCCAGAACTGGCAGAGCGAATTCCTCTCCACCGCGGTGCTGATCATCCTCACCATCTTTCTTCGCCAGCGCGAATCGCCGGAATCCAAGCCGGTCGCCGCGCCGCACGCGCAGACCGGTGCGTGACGCGCGGCGCGCTTGACAGCGTGCCCGCCTGCCCTTCTAATCGGGTGATGGGGATCGCGATCACCCCATGAGGCGACATGCTGAAGTATCGCGTCCTGCTTCACGAAAGGACGCTTCATGCCCGCCATCAATTCGATTTCCGCCGAAAAGCTGTCCCGCCTCGTCGGCACGCCCTCCTGTCCGGCGATCCTCGACGTTCGGGCGGGCGGCGCCGGACTGATACCCGGCGCGGTGCGCCGATCCGCCGACGATGTCGCCCGCTGGGGCGCTGCCTACCAGGCGCGCGCCGCGATCGTGCTTTGCCGCAATGGCCAGGAGGAAAGCCCCGGCGTCGCCGCCTGGCTTCGCCATGCCGGCGCCCAGGCCGAGATCCTGGAGGGCGGGTTCGAGGCCTGGACCGGCGCAAACCGGCCCATCGTCAACGAAAGCGTGCTGCCGCCGCGGGATGAAGCGGGGCGCACGATCTGGGTGACGCGCTGCCGCCCGAAGGTCGACCGGATCGCCTGCCCCTGGCTGATCCGGCGCTTCGTCGACCCCGGGGCGGTCTTCCTGTTCGTCGCGCCGGCCGAGGTGGCGGGGGTGGCCGGGCGGTTCGGCGCCGCGCCGTTCGACGTCGACGGCGCATTCTGGACCCATCGCGGCGCGCTTTGCACGTTCGACGTGATGGTCGAGGAATTCGGCCTCGCCGATCTGCCGGCCCTCGCCCGGCTCGCGATCATCGTCAGGGGCGCGGACACCGCGCGGCCGGAGCTGGCGCCGCAATCGGCCGGGCTGGTCGCGGCGTCGCTCGGCCTGTCGCGCATGCATGCCGACGATCTCGAGCAGCTCGAGGCGGGCATGCCGCTCTACGACGCCTTTTACCGCTGGTGCCGCGACGCCACCGACGAGGTCCACGACTGGGTCTCGCATACGCCCAAGGCGAGGGCGCGGGCGTGACCCGGCCGGCGAACCCGGCCACCGCTCCCGCCCGCACGGTCTCGCTCGGCGAGGCCACCAGAGTGTGGGCCAGGGTCGCCGCCTTGAGCTTCGGCGGGCCCGCCGGCCAGATCGCGGTGATGCACCGGATCCTGGTCGAGGAGAAAAGATGGATCGGCGAGGAAAGATTCCTGCACGCCCTCAATTATTGCATGCTGCTGCCGGGCCCGGAGGCGCAGCAGCTCGCCACCTATATCGGCTGGCTGCTGCACAGGACCAAAGGCGGCCTGATCGCCGGCGCGATCTTCGTCCTTCCCGGCTTCGTCGCGATCATGGCGCTGTCCTGGCTCTATGCGGCGTTCGGCAGCGTCGGCGCGGTGGAGGCGCTCTTCTTCGGTCTCAAGGCGGCGGTGCTCGCCATCGTGCTCGAGGCGGTACGCCGGATCGGCGGCCGCGCGCTCAGGAACAACGTGATGCGGGCGATCGCGGCCGCGGCCTTCGTCGCCATCTTCTTCCTCTCGGTGCCGTTTCCGGCGATCATCCTGGCGGCGGCGCTGATCGGCTATGTCGGCGGCAAATCGGGCATGCGCGCCTTCGCCGGCGGGGCGGGCGGCCATGGCCCGAGCGGCGGCGCGATCGTCGCCGACGCCGATACATTGCTTGGCGAAGAGGTGCCGGACCATGCCCGGCCCAATCTGCGCTGGTCGCTGTCCATCTCCGCGATCTTCCTGATCCTCTGGCTCGCGCCGGTCATCGGCCTGGTCGCCCTGCTCGGCCGCGACAATGTGTTCAGCCAGCTCGGCATATTCTTCTCGCAAATGGCGGTGGTGACGTTCGGCGGCGCCTATGCGGTGCTTGCCTATGTCGCGCAGGAGGCGGTCGAGAAGTTCGGCTGGCTGCAGCCGGGCGAGATGCTCGACGGGCTCGGCATGGCGGAGACCACGCCGGGGCCGCTGATCATGGTCACCCAGTTCGTCGGCTTCATGGGCGCGTTCCGGCAGGCGACCGGGCTCAATCCGATGCTGGCCGGCACGCTCGGCGGCATCCTCACCACCTGGGTCACCTTCCTGCCCTGCTTCCTGTGGATCTTCCTCGGCGCGCCGTTCATCGAGCGGCTGCGCGGCAACAAGGCGCTCGCCTCCGCCTTGTCCGCGGTGACCGCCGCGGTGGTCGGCGTCGTCCTCAATCTGGCGATCTGGTTCGCGATCCACACCCTGTTCGGGGAGACCCGGCCGATCGAGACCGCCCTGCTCGATTTCGACCTGCCGGTTCCCGCTTCGCTGAACCTCCCGGCCCTGGTCCTGACCATCGCGGCGCTGGTGGCCGTCTTCCGCTTCAGGGTCGGCGCCTTGCCGGTGCTCGCGGCCTGCGCGTTCGCGGGCCTGCTCTACTGGTCGCTGGTTCCCGCCTCGGTCTAAGGCTCGGTCCGGCTGCGCAGCAGCCACCTGGCAAGGCTCGCCAGCTCCGAACCGATGATGGCGCCGACGAGTCCGGTGAACATGAAGATGAGGAACATGAAGCCGGTTGTCACGACGATCTGGGCAAGGCCGAGATCGGATTCGCCGGCCGCGAGGGCCAATCCCACGATGACGAGCAGCGCCGACGGTGCGGCCGCCGACACGAGGATGGTCTTCGTGCGGCGCGCAGGACGGACCAATTGCCCGACGAACGCCGCCATGAGCGCCGTGAGGCACAGGAAGCCGAAGAAGAAGACGTATGTCATACGCTCGTTCGCAAAACCGACGCGCTCCCGTTCACGCATCCTGCTCCGTTTCGGCGAGCAATTCCAGGTCCTGCCGCGTCAATGGCGTGCCGTCCGGCCCGGCCACCTTGACCTGGTCCTCCCGGAACCCGGCGCCGATCGTGTCGCCGTACATGGCCAGCGCTTCGCGGGCGCTGGTCGCGACGCTGCGGCGATTGTCCTCGCCATGGTCGGGCGAGCCGATGATCACGTAATCCGTCATGCTTGCCGCATAGAGGATGGCGGCGCCAATGGCGACTGCGTCCGCTCTCGCCCCGCCCCCGCCGGGGCGCCGCCGCTCAGAAGGTCGCCCGGCTCGGATCGATCACCAATGGGCAATCCCAGCGGCCCATGAACATGCCGCCGCGATTGAAGTCCTTCGAGACCATTCCCCTGATGGTGAGATAGTCGCAGCGGAATTCAGCGGACAGCGAAGGATGCGTCTCGCGCACCAGGAGCCCATGGCCGGTGAGCAGCACGACCACCGCGCCGAGCAGGGCGACGCCGGCGCAGAACAGCAGGAACCGCCCCCACCTCATCGCGGCGCGCCGGCCGCGGCCCGCATGGGCAAGCCGGATCGAACATGGGCCATGTCACGGATCATGCCTGAAGACGCGGATTAACATCCCTCTCGCGCCGTGATAGTTTCAGCGTCGCAACATTCGCGGGGACCGTCATGCACGCCTCGATGAATTTCTGGGTCACGTTGGTGATCAGCTTTGCCGCCACCGGCCTGGTCAGCCGCTTCCTGTTCCTCATCCTCGCCCGGTGGGACGGCGGCTTCAACAAGCCGCTGACGATCCACTGCTCCACGCTCACGATCTGCTGGGTGCTCTTCGTCATCTGGTGCTCCACCGGCGACACCATCTACTGGTCGGCCGGCCATGTCGCCTTCATGCCGCAATGCGCATGGTTCATGTTCGACCTCTTCCATTATACCGGCCAGCACGACCATTTCGAGGACGACGAGGCGGAGGGCGGCGGCGAAAGCTGAGGCCGGGTCGCGGCGCTCAGGTTCCCGCCGCCGTCGGCCGTGCCGGCTTTATCGCGGCCGCTCGCGGGCCTGCCCCGAGGCCCGCGGCTCCAACATGAACGTCACGATCCTGCCGACATGCGCGCGCGGCGCGCCGCTTTCCATGATGCGGATGCGCACGTTTCGGCCAGTGAACAGGACATGATCGGGCAAGGCCGGCGCAATCTGCGCGAAATCGGGGCGGCAGTGGCGCACGCCTGCCGCCAGGCCTCCAAGCGACAGGCCCGGCGGCGCAAGGCTCTGGTGACAGAACCAGCCGCCGCCCTGCGCATTGCAGCCATAGCGGAACCCGAAGTCCGGCGGGCGGGCCCTGCTGCGCTCCAGCGCGGTCGTATCGCCAAGCTCGACCGCCTCGATCGTGCGATCGAGTTGCGCGCAGAAGATGGCCATCGCATCGGGCACGGCCTGCGCCGGCGCGGCCGACGCCGCCGCCAGCAGCAGCGCCGTAATTCGCGGGAGCGGGAATTTGATCATGGCCGGTCGATCCTCCAACGTCGCGCGCGCGCCGGGCCGCTGGCCCGGCATCCGCCTTTATCCCGTTCGGCGGATGAACCGGAGCTTGGCCGATCGGCCCCGAAGGCCGAGATTGCGCTATACAGGTCCGCGCATTGCCATCACTATCGGGCCGGGAACCGGGATGAGGCTCAGGAGAAGCATGATCGACAGACCGGTCCGGCGTGGATGGCGCCCCGTCATCCTCGCGGCCGTCGGCGCCTTCATCGCCCAGGCTGCTCCGGCCACGCCGCGCAGCGAAACCGCCGCCCTTTGGGAGAGCGCGGCCGGCGCGAGCGGCCCGGAGCGGATCATCGGCCTTTATGCCGCCGACGCCTGGCTCAAGCTCCCCTGCACGCCGGTGCGCACCGGCGCGACGGCCGTCCGCGAGGCCTGGCGCGACTTCTTCGCTTATTCCCCAGCGACCGTCTCGATCGATCCCGAATCCTTCGATCTTTCGCGGGGGCGCGATGACGCCGTCGAGCGCGGCCGCGCCCATCTTTCCCAGAATGTCGGCGGCCTGCCTTATGGGACCAATGTCGAATATCTTCGCGTCTGGCGGCGGACGGCGCAGGGCTGGCGGATCGCAGCGGACATCTTCACGCCCGGCGGCCCATGCGAGCGGGAGCGGCAGGAGGAGCCGACGCCCGACACGGAGGGGCAGCCGTGAAATGGCCCGTCCCGGCCCGTTCGGCTATTCGCGATAAGCGCTCATCCAGACGGCTTCCCGGGGGAACGGGAAGCGCGGGCTTACCGCCCACTTCCGGCCGTTGATCTCGATGGCGCCGCGCTCGGGCCGCTCACCGAGCAGCGCCACGAGCCGCTGGAACTCGGATGACGGCAGGAAGATGCTGTAGCCGGTTGGCCGGCGCCGCGTCGTTTCGCTGTTCAGATCGGGCCAGTCGCTCGGCCACTGGACCGATCGATCGGGCGCATTTTCATAAGGCCAGACGACGATTTCGATCCGCTCCGGCAGCCAGGGTCGGGAATCGGGATGGTCGAAGCTCGACAGCCGTTCCAGCGCCTGGCCCACCTGCCATGGCAGCGCGCTCCCGCCGTCGCCATAGACCGAGACAAGCGACATCGGGCCACCCCTGCCGATGAACAGATTGTCCTCTCCCTGGTCGGATATCGCCGTGTCGCCATAGTGCCCGACAAAGCAGGCAAGGGTGCCGATGCCGAGCGCATTCCGAAGCGCCTCGGCTTCTCGCGCGCCGAGCCTGACATGGCGATAATCCTCGCCACGCTGGTAGATCACCAGGCCGTCGTCATAGAGCGCCAGCCTTGGCGATTCCCCGCCGATGAGCATGGCCCAGGGGTTGGTCCTGACCAGCACTGCGATCGGCTGGCCGCGAGCGCCCGGAGTTGGCCGGCCGAGCCGGTCGGCGCAGATCTGCGCGGTGAAGTTGGAAGGCGCCGATGCATCTCCCAGGATGAACAGGGCCGGCAGAATGAGGAGCGCCTTCACCATCAAAGCCTCGACTCCGATAGCCTCATCGTAGCGGGACTCCTGGCGGGCGAGAAGCGGCGTCGGGGTCCGCGGCCGGCGAGATCGCTCCTGCCGGGCGCCTGCGTGCGGCGATTGCTCCAGTGAGCGCCAATTTCACGAAAAAAGGTCGGCGCGCGCTGGACTTGGGAGCGAGGATGCACGACCGTGGTGGTGGGGAAGCACCGGTCATCGTGCATGCCCGGGGGGGGCAGCATGAACGGAATGATCGGGCTCGGACTTTTCGTGGCGGTGCTTGGGATCGCGATGGCCCTGTGGGGATTGACCCAGAGGTCGAAGGCGAACGCGCTCGTCGGCGCGGCGCGGACCTGGCCGACGGTGCCCGCCATCATGACCGGCACGGAGATCGTAAGGGGCGGCAGCAACAGGGCGCCGACCTTTTCGCCGGTCGTGCGCTACGAATATGAGCTCGAAGGGCGCAAATATGTCGGCACCCGGCTTCGGGCGGGCTACGTCAAGGTCGGCTCGAGGGGCGCCGCCGAGCGCATGCTTCAGCCTTATCCTGTCGGCGCCAGCGTGCCGGTCCGCTACGATCCCGCCGACATCCAGTCGAGCCTCCTGGAGCTGGAGACCTCGTCATCGCCGATGCTGATGGCCGTGATCGGTGTGGTGCTCGTCCTGTTCGGCGGCGCCATGGCGATCCTGGCGGCGACGGGGAGCCTTTCCGGCGGGAGCGGTCGATCCAGCCGGGCTGCCGCCCCTGCCCTCCTGCCCGGTAGCGCGGTCGCCGGGACCAGCGCCGCGAGCGCGAATGCCGCCGGGCCGCAGACCAGGACCTGGCGCGGCTCCTATGTCTGTGGGCAGGGAGAGAGCGGGCTGGAGGTCACCCTGAGGCCCCTTGGCCAGGGCCGTCTGGCGGGCACGTTGTCATTCTTTCCGCTGCCGGCCAATCCCACCGTTCCAAGGGGCTGCTTTCGCGTGACGGGGCAGGCCGACGCGGCCGGCGGGATCGAGCTGCGCGGCAGCCAGTGGGTCCGGCGGCCGCCGGATTATCACATGATCGATCTGAGCGGGCGCCTGGGCGCAAACGACGGCATATCCGGCCGGGTCGTCGACGGCGCCTGCGGCCAGTTCCAGGTGCAGCTCGTGTCCTCGCCGGTGGAGAGCTGCCAATAGGCGGCGGACGAAGGCTCGGCCACTTCGCTCTTCCTCATGCCGGGTTTGACCCCATTGGCGCTGACTTGGCCCCCCGATGGCAGGCCGATCGGATTTGAGCTTGAGACGCGGTGTTGCTCCGCCTTCCTGCTATTTCGCGCGAAGGCGCGAAGAAGGAGGGAAGGCGCGAAGAGCAAGAAGAAAGTGGATCCGCGTGAATGAACCATTGCGGCCGCGCCGCGCCGGAGACGTCGGAAAGGCACAGCTTCAAAGACATCAAGGACTTCGCGCCCTTCGCGTTCTTCTTCGCGTCCTTCGCGCGAAACCCATTTTCCTTTCAGCGTCCGAGACTTGAGGCTTTGGCGAGACAGGCACAACCGAGGAGTGCGGGTGCATCCACATTCATTCCGGCGGCAAGCCCCGAAGAAGGTAGACCCCGGATCGAGTCCGGTGTGACGATTCAACCTGACCGAATCCGACTCTACCTCTTGCCGCAGGGCCGGAGCCTGTTAGCCTCGCCCTCATGCTGCTTTCCCTCGCTTTCGCATCGCTCGCCATGGCCGGGCCGCCGGCCGAATGCGCCGCCGCCGGCCGTTCGGTGGACCAGGACCCCGCCGGCCTCAACGTCCGCGCCGCGCCGTCCGCGCGCGCCCGGGTGCTTGGCCGGCTCCATTCGGTGCTGGATCCCGAGGCTCAGCATCATGGCTCGACCGAGCGCTACGGCCCGATCTTCGCGATCCGCGAAGCGCGCGACGGCTGGGTGCGCATCACCGATGCTGCAGCGGAGGTCGAGGGCGCGGACGGCGAGGTGCGGCGCAACTATACCGGCCCCGGCTGGATCTCCGCCACAATGGTCGAGCCGACCATCGTCTCGATGCGCTCCGGCGACCCCGGCTCGCGCGGCTATGCCGGGCCCGATTTCTCGGCGCCGGTCGCCGACCCCGACGGCCTCACCAATATCGAGCGGATGCACCGGCTCCGCCGCCATCCCCGCGTCGTCGCCTGCCGCGGCGCCTGGGTGCAGCTCGATTATGTGCGCAGCGGCCGGCTCGGGGCAAACGGCCGCTGGATCGACTTCCCCGCCCGCGACCACCGCCAGGCCCGCGCCTGGTTCCGGAGCGGCGCGCCCGGGGAATGATTTCGTCGCCTTGCCGCGCAGCGCCGAGGGTCACTGACTCTGGTTCGGCGGCGCCGGCTTGTTCAGCAGCTCGGCCGCTCTGGCCTCGCAGGTCTCGGCCAGCTGGAGGAGCTTCTCGACCGTAGCGGGATCGTTGATGCCCCGGGCCAGCCGGCGACATCGCAGAGCCTGCTCGACGAGATGGGAGGCTTCGCTCATGCGGCGCCAAGCGCATCAGAGGTCGGCCGGTTCCGGGAAATCTGGCGGCCGGCCCTATCGAACGGGCCGCGCACTTCCTATGTCGCTGCATCGTACGGAGGCACGCATGGCGATAGTTTATGGATTCAGGACGCTCGACACCACGACAGGGGAGATGGTCCCGCAGCCGGTGAAGAGCACGGCCGAGCGCATCGCCGGGATCCCCGACGCGCAGATCATCGACGGGACTCGCGAGGACGTTCCCGACACTTCCGTCGACGCTGCCGGGAGGTTCAAGACGCGGCGCTAGACCAGGCCGGCGCCATTCGCTCCGCCGGGCCGGGCGAACTCAGCTGCTCCACCGTCCTTCGGACGAGCGCGTAGAGACGAGGCCCCTCTCGTTGAAGAGCTGGAGGACCGACCGGCCGCCGCCGCGGGCGTCGGCGGCCTCGTCGGCCTTGTCCTGCGCGCCCTGGGCGCAGATGGATTCGATCCTCACCAGCTCGCAGGCATCCGTGGGGCGCTTGCCCTTCCTGGTATATTTGAGGAGAAAATGGGCCACCCGCTCTTCATGCGCCCGGGAAGTTAACAAGATGCTGGGGGGCTGACAGTCCGAGGCGCCCGGAAAAGGGCTAGCATGGTCGGAACCGGTCGATCGCCGACCGCTTCGGGCAGAAGCGGACATTGCCGTTCGCCGCATCGATGCTACCATGGCCCGATGGTTCCCCTGCTCATCATAGGCGCCGCGATGGCGGCGCAAGCGCCGGCGCAAGCAGACGGCCAGTTCAGCATGGCCGAAATCCGCACCATGTGCAGGGGGGAAAGCGACGAGCCGGCCCAGTTTCGCACCGAGGCCGCGTTCCGCCTGCTTGCCGATATCCAGCGCAACAAGTGCAGGATGTATCTGCTCGGCATCGCCGACGGGATCGGCCGCGGCGGGGGCCAGGGGGACCGCTGCCCATCGCAGGGCCCCGACCGCGAGACCCAGACGGATCGCATGGTGGCGGCGATCCTGAGCGATGCGCCCGACCCCGGCCGCGCCGCTTCGGCTCCCGTCCAGCAGCGCCCCGGCCGCGAGGCCCTGGCGGATCGCCTGGTGGCGGCGGTCCTGAGCGAATCGCGTGACGCCGGCCAGAGCATCCCGGGTCTCGTCCAGCGGGTGCTGGGCGCCGAAAGCGGCTGCCCCTGATCGGTCCGTCGCAGGACTGTGGAGCGCCGCGCTTGCCGAGCCGTCAGGTCATGCGACCCGACTTGAAGGCACCCTAGGCCCGCAAGGTGAACCAGGGGCCGATTGCAAGGACGATCAACCCGATCGGCGCCCATCGACTGCGCGCGAGATGCAGGCCGAGGGCAAGTACGAACCCTCCAGCGAGCGTGCCCTGGAAGATCAGCGCGCCGCGTTGCGCGTTACTGAAGCAGGCGGCGGCGAGGGCGGGATCGGAATGCAATTGGCACTCGTTCATCGCAAAGACGATCGATGGCGGGAGCGCGACGAAAAGCGCCCCGAGCAACAGCAATGCGAATCTCACATGTCTCACATGCGCCTTCCCGTTCGAGGGCTCATGCCGCCTAGTGCATGATGTGCGGCCTCAGGAAATCGGCCACGGCGGAATCGGACGGGGATGCGTAACCGTCGATGACGTCCGTGTCGTTGTCGAAGCTCATGAACATCGGACAATTGGAATCGCTCGCATCGAGCGTCGTTTCCGCCAGCGTCCGGCCTGTCCTGGCCTCCCTGACCGAGAGGGCGTAGGTCGCCGTGTGCCAGCGGACCCCGTTCTGGGTGGGCCGGCCGTGATTCTGGTAGCCGTCGCAGACCTTCACCTGGCGGGCGGCGGTGCGCCTGGCGCAGACGACGAGATCGATCGCCCGCAACGCGTCGCTGTCAGGGGAGAACAGCAAGGTCCAGTCGGGCGGCAGGGAGTGGGAGCGGTCGGTGAGACCATCTCCATGGGTCGTGAAATACAGCGCCTTGTGGCCCGTGGCCGCCGGAACATAGGCCGCCGCGCTCGACACCGAGGCGCCTGAGCAAACGCCCTTGAAATTGTCCGGAAACAGGGGCGTCGCCTGGGCAGTGCCGGTGTCGGCCCCGCCATTGGCGCTGCTTCCGCCGCCGGCGCCGCCATCCCCGCCGCACGCCGCGAGCGCGGCCAACGCAAGCAAGACCGCCGGAAACACGATGACCGTTCTTGAAGTCGCTGCCACGTCGAGACCCCCTTCCCGTGAACGATGGATCATCAAATGCCCGACCTGGCCGTTGTCAATGGAGCATGCCGGGCCGCGGCGCCGATCACTGCATGATCGCCGATCCGGCGGCGATCAGGGCAGCGACCACCACCACGACGGAAGCGATCACCCAGAGCCACCATGGCGGCGGCCAGGGCATCCAGAAGACCAGGCGCGTGAACTTCCCCATCAGTCTCCCCGTTCGAAGGTCGACTCCTGCGACCGAAGCGGTGGCCGCTCCTCCGGCCGGTGCGTCCAAAGCGGAACGAAGGCGCCCCGGTAGCGCCACGCGAGGAGGAGGAAGCAGGTCGCCACGATCAGTCCCACGGCCGCTTGCCCGCTCAGGAACAAATGAAAGCCGAGGATCACGACGACAGACGGTGCGAGCAGGATCAGCCCAAGCGGGGCGCTCCTGCCGAAGATCAGGCAGCCGCCGCCGAAAACGAACGAAGCACCAAGGACGGGATTCACGAACAAGGCGGCATCCAGCGCCTGCATGAAGTCGGCGGCAGCCTGTGTAGGCTGGACCGGCGGCTTCAAGATTCCGGTCGTGACCGAGACCAGGATCCAGACCCCCGTGGCCAGAAAGAACAATCCATAGACGATCCGCAGGATCGACCATGCGGCCTTCATGATTGCCTCCGCACCCGCCCGGGCGATGGAATATGCATCCGAACCTCCGCCCGAAACCTGTCATGCGGCACATCCGTCCGCAATCGGAATCATATTGCCGAACGGCACGACCGCGCTCCCGGTCGGAAAGACCAGTCCAAAGCGGCGACAGTGCACGCGATCCAGTGGGTCGGCATTCCGGATGCCGGGTCGCGCCGGTCACCGACAAATCCGCTCATGCGCCGGAAGCTGAACGACATCGAACGGAGTTGTTCGCGGAGGCTTGAACTAGGCGGCGGCCGCCAGGTCCCTTGCGATCGGAAGGGTGAAGCAGAAGGTCGCGCCCCCGGCCGGATTGTTCTCGGCCCAGATCGTTCCGCCATGCGCCTCGACCAGGGTTCGCGAGAGCGAAAGCCCGATGCCCAGCCCGCCCGTCGTCGACTGCCTGAAGCGGTCGAAGGGTGCGGACAAACCATCCTCGGACAGACCGGGGCCGCTGTCCCCGACACGTATTTCGGCAAGATCGAGGCCGATTCTCCGGCTCGAGATGGAGAGTTCCTGAGCCTGCGTGCCTTTCATGGCGTCGCATGCATTTCGGATCAGGTTCAGGAGTACCTGCTCGGCCTGGACCGGATCGACGCACACCATCGTCGCGTCGAGATCGAGGCGCGTCTCGATGTTGACGACAGGGCAGAGATCGGCGGCATCGGCAAGGACGATCGAGCGGGCGATCAGCTCGGACAATGAGATATCCTTGCGCACGGAGTGGCCTCCCTCGACCATGTCACGCGCGCTGCGCACGATTTCGCTCGCCCGTCGCACCTGCGCATCCGCCAGTTCGATGGACTCGATAACCGTGTCCTTCCCTAGGGCATTCGGGGCAAGCACCATGCGGGCGCAGGCCAGGTAATTTCCAATGGCGGTCAGGGGTTGATTGAGCTCGTGCGCCAGGGTGGCGGCCATCGTGCTCATTGCGCTCACCCGGGAATGATGCTCGATTTCGCGACGCATCAGTTCGCCCTGGGCCTTTGCCAGATGCCCCGCGGTCGTGTCGGACCCGACGCACAATATCCCGGTCACCTTGTTTTCCGTGTCGAAAATGGGCTGATAGATGAAATCGAGATAAAGGCGCGCCGGCGCGTCGCCCGCCAGATCGAACGCCGTGTCCGTGAAGACCATCGGCTCGCCGCTCTCGCAGACCTGGGTCATGAGCGCCACGAACCCCTGGGCAACCGCCTCGGGAACGATGTCCGCGATCCTCTTGCCGACGACGTCCCGGCCGCCGACGAGCTTGCTGTAGGCCGCGTTCGCATATTGCACCTCGAAATCCTCGCACGAGGCGAGCAGCAGGAACACCGGGGCCTGGTTGAACAGCTCGCGGAAGCGCCGGTTCTCCGAGTTCAACTCGTGCTGGATCTTCACGTAGGATGTCGTTTCGACGAGATCCTGCATCACACCCTGGACCACGCCATGCTCGTCGCGAATGGGGGTGAAGCTCAGCCGGAAAAACGCTGCCTCGCCGGAATGGCCGCCACGCTCCACCGTTCGAAGCTGGGTAACGATCTGGCCGTCGCCGCCCATGGCCGCCTGCATTTGCGGCGCGATGTTCAGCCACATGTTCGGCCGAAAGTCCGCATAGCTGCGGCCCATGCCGTCGTTGGGCAGGCCGCCGAGCATGGGGATGTAGGCATCGTTGTAGATGGTGGTGAATTCGGGACCCCATGCCAGAAGCCTGGAGCTCGGCGAGTCGAGCACCATCTCCACCGCGGCCGTCAGGCTCGCGGACCAGGAATCGATCGGACCGAGCGGCGAGGCTGCCCAGTTGGCCGCGCGCACGCCGTCGGCCATGATGCCCTCATTGTGGGGAAATGCTCTTTGGGTTGTGCGATTGACGGGCTCGGCCATGGCATGCGCCTCGAAATAGGCAAGCGGGAGCACTGGGTCTCCCTGTCACGAGAATGCTCACGGGCAAGGCGGGTGATGCAGCACACCTAGCACGCCGACAGATAAGGAAATACAAGATAATCAATTCCGAGAGTTTGGCGCGGTCCAGAAGACAAAAGGCCGGGTCAGTCCAGGTTGGCCAATTAGCTGGCCCTAAGCACCAACCGGGCCTATGCTGACCTGATCGTCGAACATGCTGCCAGGCTTCGACGGCTGAGAGACGATGCGCTCCCGCCTTACGCGAGGAGCCCTCATGCCCCGATATCATTTCAACATCGAAGACGGCCAATCCTTGCGCGATCTCGAAGGCTTCGAGCTGGAAAGCCTGGACGTTGCGAAGTGCGAGGCCGTCAAGATGGCGGGCAACATCATATGCGAAGAGGCCGACGCGTTCTGGAAGAGCGCCGAATGGAGCATGACCGCCACCGATGCGACCGGGCTTACCTTGTTCACCCTGCACTTCATGGGGATGGAAGCCCCGGCCGCGCGCGCCGAAATCCGCCCCCGTCTCGCGTCGGACTAGAGTGTTTTCAAGTCGGATGGAATCATCCGGCGCGCTTGCGGGGGGCGTCGCGCGCCATACCGTCCGCCGCGCCCCACGTAGAACTACGCGCTACCACGTCCATTCAGGACGACTAGATTAGATTTGCAGCCGAGATTCAATTCTCCGGCGTGGGTAACGGGGCCAGGTAGTGGTTTTCCTGCCTGGCCCCGCTTTCTTTTGCGTTCCTTGCCTTGGATGCGCCCCTTCGGCTGGATGACCGTTGCGGCCAATGGGTCTTGCCGCGGGCCTTCAGGGCCGGCGAGCGGCCACGATCCTGGCATCCTCGATCCAGGCGGACGATGGATCAGCCCGATCGGATTCAGATGCGCAGCTGGCTGCCGAGCTCGACGACGCGATTTGTGGGCAATCTGAAGAACTCCATCGCGCTTTCCGAGCTTTTCATCATCCAGGCGAACAGGCGCTCGCGCCATAATGCCATGCCCGGCTCGTCCTTGCTCACGATCAGCTTCTGCCGGCCGAGGAAGAAGCTGGTGTTCATGATGTCGAACGGCTCGCCGCAGGTGGTCACCCGCGCCAGATCGGCGGGCACGTCGACGCCGTCCATGAAGCCGTAATGGAGGATGACGCGGTAGAAGCCCTTGCCGGCGGCATGCACCTCCGATCTTCGCTCCGGCGGCACGTGGGGAACATCCTCGACGCTCACGTTCAGGATCAGGACGCGCTTGTGCATCACCTGGTTGTGCTTGAGATTGTGGAGCAGGGCGGACGGGACGATGTCGGGCGAGGTCGAGAGGAACACCGCCGTCCCGCGCACACGATGAATGGACCCGGTCGACTTGATGAAGATGGCGAGCGGCAACGCATCCTGCTCCAGCCGCTTCCGCATCAGCGCGCGACCGGTTGCCCAGGTGGTGAGGATCGTGAAGATCAGCGCGGCGACGACAAGCGGGAACCAGCCGCCGTCCGCAACCTTGGTGATGTTGGAGGCAAAGAAGACCCCGTCGACGATCGCGAACGTTCCGATCGTCAGCAGCGCCAGCCAGCGCCGCCACTTCCAGACCTGGAAGATCAGCACGGCCAGCATCATCGTCGTGATGATCATCGTGCCGCTGACCGAGATGCCATAGGCGGATGCGAGGCTCGTCGACTCGCGGAAGCCCAGCACCAGGAGCACGACCATCGCGAGCAGGCCCCAATTGACCACGGGAATGTAGATCTGTCCCGCCGATTTCGCGCTGGTGTGCTCGATGCGCAGGCGCGGCAGGAAACCGAGCTGGACCGCCTGGTGGGTGACCGAGAACGCCCCCGAGATCACCGCCTGGCTGGCGATGATCGTGGCCATGGTGGCGACGATCACCAGCGGTAGCCTGGCCCATTGCGGGGCCATCAGATAGAAGGGATTCTCGACCGCCCCGGGATTGGCGAGCAGCAGGGCGCCCTGGCCGAGATAGTTCAGCATCAGGCAGGGATAGACCAGCCCCAGCCAGGAAAAGCCGATCGCGCGGCGCCCGAAATGGCCCATGTCCGCATAAAGCGTCTCGGCACCGGTCATGGCGAGGAAGACGGAGCCCATGGCGAGGAAGGCCAGCTTCGGGTCGTCAGCGAAGAATTCCAGCGCCCGGCCCGGGCTGAGCGCCGCGAGAATGTCGGGGCGCGCAAGAATGTTGGCGACGCCCAGGATGGCGAGCGCGGCGAAATAGACGAGGACGACGGGGCCGAAGATCGCGCCGACCCTGCCAGTGCCCCGCGACTGGACGAAGAACAGGCCAATCAGGACGAGGATGGCGATCGGCACGACGAGCGGTCGGAGGCCGGATTGCACGACGGTCAGTCCCTCGACGGCCGACAGGACCGAGATGGCCGGGGTCAGCATCGCATCGCCGTAGAAGAGCGCGGCCGCGAGGACGCCGAGGACCACCAGGCCGGCCGTCCATCTTCGCTTGCCGAGATTGCGGGAGATCAGGGCGAGCAGGGCGAACGAGCCGCCCTCCCCCTTGTTGTCCGCGCGCATCGCGACCAGCACATATTTGAAGGTGACGACCAGCATCAGCGACCAGAAGATCAGGCTCAGCACCCCGAATATGTGCAGCCGATCGACGGGAAGGGGATGGGGGCCGATGAAGCTTTCCTTCATCGTGTAGAGCGGCGAGGTGCCGATATCCCCGTAGACGACGCCGATGGCGCCGAGCATCAAGGCGGGCAGCGGCTGTGGGTGCGTGTCGCCGGACGTGGAGACCGGCGGGGTGATTTCCGGAAGCGTGGCCATGCCCCCCTGTGGGGTCCGGGGGCATGAATATTCCATGTGGTTTTCCGCCGAGGCACTCGACGAGACGGCGCGCGAGGCGCACTTCATGCCCATGATCGAGCTCACCCCGCTTCGCGAGTCCGGCGCCGCGCAGCTGCGCGCTTATGCCGGGGCGCTGCTGATGGTCGCGATCGCCACGATTGCCGGCCTCGCCATCGCCCCGCGCTGGGGCAACTCGGGCGTCGACCTGCTCTATCTGCCGGCGGTGCTCGCGGCGGCCACCTTGTCCGGCATCCGCCCGGCGCTGCTCGCCGCTGCGGCCGCGGCCCTGGCCTATAATTTCTTCTTCACCGCGCCTCACCTCACCTTCCGCATAGACGATCCCAACGATCTGGTCACGGTCGTCGTCCTTTTCGCCGTGGCGGTGGTGACCAGCCAGCTCGCGGCGTCCGTCCGCCGGCAGGCGCGCCTGGCCGCCGCGCATGCCGCGCGCAATGCGACCATTGCCGGCCTCGCGCGCCGTCTGCTCGCCTGCACCTCGGAGCGCGCCATAGCCGAGGTCGCCGCGGGCGAACTGGCGGCGCTGTTCGACTGCAACGTCGTGCTTGCGTCGGGAGCCGCGGAGCCGCAGCTGCTCGCCGCAATGCCCGCCGTCGTTCAGCCGACGCCAGCGGACCTCGCCGTCGCCGCGCTCGTTCTCGAGAAGGGCGAGCGCGCCGGCCGGGGCGTCGACCGGGCGGTGCCGACCGAGTGGCAATTCCATCCCGTACGGTCGGGCGCGGTCGTGCTGGCGGCAGCCGGGATGGCGCGAGACGATGGCATGCCGCCGGTCCCGGTCGCGCAGCTCCAGCTGCTCGACAATCTGCTCGACCAGGTGGCGCTGGCCCTGGAGCGGGCTCGCGCCGAGAAGGAGGCGCGCGAGCTGACCCGGGTCCGCGAACGCGATCAGGTGCGCTCGGTCCTTTTATCGTCGATCGGCCAGGATCTTGGGCCGCCGCTGAAGGCGATCGCCGAAGCCGCCCGCGGGCTGCGCCGCGCCGGCACAGCCGACAAGGCGCTCGTCTCGACCGTCGGCGACGAGGCCGCCAGGATCGACCGCTATTTGTCCAACCTGCTGGCGCTGGGTCCCGAAGACGACGAGCGGCCGATCGAGGTGAACGGCATCACGATCGACCTCTTCAAGCATATGGTCCTCAGGGACGGGGCCGAAGTTCATCTGACGCCGAAGGAATTCGCCGTGCTCGCCGAGCTCGCCAAGCATTGGGGCAGAGTGCTTTCGCACGCCCATCTGTTGCGCACCGTCTGGGGTCCGGCGCAGGAACGGCAGATCGATTATCTGCGCGTCGCCATCCGCGCCTTGCGGCAAAAGCTCGAAACCAATCCCAGCGCGCCGGTCCTGATCCTCAACGCCCCGGCGATCGGCTACAAGCTCGCGCTGCCGGCAAGCTGACGGCGTCGATCGCAAGCGAAGCCCGGGTCGCTCGTCCACATCGGGTCGTTTTGGTCGACGGTCCGCAAGGGGGGAAAGCGGACATGCGATGCGCGTTCCAGCCCGTTTTACCAGCGGACCGTACTATCGACCCGCGGCGAAAGCCTTTATCCATTCATCGATGGACGACCGCCAGCCGCTATCGAGATTGACGGAGCGCGAGAAGGTCTGCCTGGGGCAATGGCTGCAGCACAAGTCCGCCAAGGAAATCGCGCCGGAACTCGGCATTTCGCACCATGCGGTCGAGAAGCGCCTCAAGATGGCCCGCATCAAGCTTGGCGCGACGACGTCCCTGGAGGCCGCCCGGATGCTCGGCGAGGCCGAAGGGTATGGTCAAACGGTACCCCATTCGCCGGACCTGGTTTCCGATGCTCTGCCGCGCCACTCGGCTGTCACGCGTCTGGCAGTCATTGGAGTGGCCATCATGATCCTGGTTGGTGCAATCGTTCTCGGTCTGCTGTTGCAGCCCGCAGCCTCCTCGCAGGCGGCTCATGATCAACCGGCGGTGTCCGCCCCCGGCTCGGTGCCGAACGCCGGCACCGAAGCTGCCTTGCGAAGCCTTGTCGCCGGGCTGGCGAGCGGCTCGCCCGACTATGCCAGGCTCACGCCGTTCTTCGCCGACAACGTCCGCCGGGACCTGCCCGTGATGCATCCCAGATTCAGCGCGATGGGCGAGCTGAGGTCGATGACCTACCGCGGGCGCGGCGCGAGGGGCGACGACATTTACGACCTGGTGTTCGCCAATGGCGGGGTGACCATGTCGGCCGCGCTCGACGACGACGGCAGGATGGACGGCGGCATGGTCCGGCCCTTGGGGTCGCCTGGAGATCGGGCGTCGACCTCCGCCTCGGTGCCGAACGCCGGCACCGAAACTGCCTTGCGAAGGCTCGTCGCCGGGCTGGCGAGCGGCTCGCTCGACTACGACAAGCTCTCGCCGCAGTTCGCCGAAGTCGTCCGCCGGGACCTGCCCATGACGCATCCCATATTCAGCGGGATGGGCGAGCTGCGGTCGGTAACTTACCGCGGGCGCGGCGCGAGGGGCGACGACGTCTACGACCTGGTGTTCGCCAATGGCGGCGTGACAATGTCGGCCGCGCTCGACGCCGACGGCAGGATCGCCGACGGCATTCTCCGACCCTTGGGGCCGCCTCGGCGCTGACGGCGGACTCGAATAGTCCGGCCAAATCACTTCGCCGGATGGAGCGATCCTCGTTTTTTACGGCCCCGGGCGGGCAACAACGGGGATGGTTGCGCGAGACGCCAGCGGCCGTTATATCCTGCCCCGGGTTCCGCTGCGTGCTTCGGGCGTTACCGGTCAGGGGCTTTGCATCTGACTCCCAGCGGGCCCACCCTCTCTATCGGCAGGCGTGCAAATGGCCCCGCCGGAATTCAGTGCATTCAATTCGAATGATCAGCATCCCTCGCGATCAGGCGCGCTGAATGGTGCACTGGCGATGCTCAGCGAAGCGGCGTCAATTTCCCTAGGCGGCGCGCTGGTGGTACGACAGGCTGGTGCACCCCTTCCCGCCCGCTACCGAGCTTCAATCCTTCGAAGGCGACGCCATCGCTCAAGTTTGGCTCGACCATCACGGGGTTCGTTTCCGCTTCGAGAGCATGAGGGATATTTACGCCGAGCTTCGTATTGAGCACACGGAGCCGGATGGCACCGTCTGGGGTTACGATTGCATGGCGGCGGAGGGCCCGCCACTCATTCTGCAGCGCCTCCTCAACAAACGCATCATCGCGGTGGAGCGCAAAGACCTGCGTCTCACTTTCAGGGTCGAGGACGGTTCATCGCTCTCGATTTTTTCCGAACTCGGCCCATATGAATCCGGCCAGATCACTTCGCCGGATGGAGCGATCCTCGTTTTTTGACGGCCTCCGTTCAGCCGGACCGTATTTGCAATCGATACGATCGCCAAACCCATATTCGCGGTCGAAGTGGGAAACCGGCGACAGTGGGCCACGAGTGAGGCAGCCGCTTTATCTCAGGCGGTAATGGCGCCATACGATCCGAATGCCGATCGTGGAATTCCACAACAGCCGCAAGGCTCCGTTGGCCCTGGTGGTCAATCCGTCGGGCGAAAGGCACGAGATTCCATACCGCTCGACTGCCGGCATTCGTTACGCTTCGCCGGAAGGGGCCGAGGACAGATCCTATTGTGAAATGTCGGACGGCCAACTCGATTTCTGGTGCAGCGCAGCCGGCTACGAAATCGAGATCGTGCACCCTTCCGCCACCGACAATCTGCTTTGGGACATCTGCGTCGAGGGCGGCTGGTGCGGATCGACCGTGGACGGAAAACCCACGCATGTCGTGGATCTCATTGCTGAGGCGGGGACGGTGACCGCTCAGGAGTTTGCCCGGCTGGCCATCAAAGCTGACAATTGGCCCGATGCCGAGCCTATGCCGGACAAACATCTTCGATGGCTGGAGGCGAAATTTGTCGAGCATCTGGGAGAGGAAGCTGTGCCTTGCGAAGACCTGCGCCGAATCTCCGCAAGGCCGTTCGAGGGCACCTGATCCTGGTGTCCGCTATGGGCTTGCGGCAGCTCAGCAATAGGTGGAATGCGGACAGGTTGCAGATTAACGCGTCCAAGCGGTCGACGAACACTCCGAAGTGCGGCACGCCCCCCGCACTACGCTGAGAGTTTACTTGACCCCTGTTCCCGCAAGTCGGTTGGAGGGCTATCAAAGGCGATGGCCGGCCCACCGCCCTATGTCGCCGTCGCGGACCCGACCCGCTGGGTCGTGAAGCGAGGCTCTCCTGTTGCGGGGGAGCTGCGGCGCCTCGGCTTCTCGCGCTGGATGCCCTTTGTGCCGTTCGAGGCCAAGTTTCGTCATGCGCTCCCGTTCGAGCAAATGGGTGCCCTGGCCGGCCAGCTCCGGGACCGGGGGGTGACATTCAGCGCGGGGCGAGACTGGTCGCCATCGGAGGTCGTGCAATTCCTCCGCGACGAGGGACATTTCACCGGTTCGTTTACCGAGATCGCATGGGTCGAGGACGGGGCCTGGGTGCTGCGCAACCTTTAGAGCGGCCAGACCATGGCGGACGGCTGAGGAGCGGCGGCGTGCTGCCTTCTCGGCGCCCTCTGAATGCTTCTGGAAGGCATGGCTCTGGTCCTCGCATGCATCGTGGGCGTAGTGGGCTGAGTGTCGTCTTTCGGGTGACAAAAAGCGCGCATCCGCCCAGTCAGACTACGCGCGGTTTTCAGGACAAGGCGCTGCGCGCATCGGTTGGTTCCGCAACGGCGACCAGGGGATAGAGGTCCCTGTCCTCGACTTCGACCCTGCTCAGAAGCTGAGCGATCAAGATGAGCGTTGCCTCGCGGAAACCGGTCCAATCGGCGGCAATGGATTCGGTCGTCCAGTCACGGCAATAGCGGCCAAATGCGAGAGTGAAGACGCGCGCATCGCCGGCAAGCTGTACGGCCCGCGCACGAACTTGCGGCCGCTTGTCGGTCAGGAGGCACGGGTATACCGACCAGTCTTCGCGGGCGAGGTGAGCCGCCAGGATCCTGCCAAATTCCTGGCGGAATGCGCAAAGCCTCGCCGGGTCCGCCAGAATTGGCTGATTGACCATCGCGGCGAGATCGGCGGCCATCGCCGCGATACGGACATGTTCCAACCGGAGTAATGTCGTGTCCATTCAACTCGCCAAGCAATGAAATCCACCCATGCCGGCCTACGGGCATGGGGCCCAAACAGCGTTAACCGCGGACCTCGTGAAAACACGCGCGCCCGCCTCGCGCCGGTGCGGCCCTGCACCAGGCTGGGTGGCGAGCTGCGTGACTAGCCGGACGGCCTAGGCTGCCGCCACAGGCGGCGCCAATGCTCAGCCGTGCGAAGACAAGGTGCGTGGATTGGCTGCAGGCGATCGGCGCGCAGGCGCGAGGCGAGGGCGGGTGTGGCATTCCCCCGCCCCCGTCCTGGCTACCAGCCGAAGGTCACACCGGCGCGGCCGCCGGTGGAGCCGCGTACGGTCGAGCCGGCGAAGCCGGCGCTGACCCAGATATGGTCGGTCGCCCGCGCCACCGCGCTGCCCGAAAAGCCCTGCTCGCCGCGATAGGTGGCAAGGTTGAACGACACCGCGAAGCTGCTGCCCGGCGGAATCATCGTGCCGCCCAGCGCCATCGCCGCGGCGATGCCGCCATTGGCCTGGCGCAGCCCGCGGTCGAGCGCGCCGCCCAGCGCGACCATCTGGCCTTCGAGCGCGGTCGTGCGTCCGCCCAGGCCCTGAAGCTGCGCGATGTCCAGGTTGGACGTGCCGAGATTGCCGGCCAGATCCGTGGTGACGAGCCTGAGACCGCCGCCCTGGGCGGCATTGCTGGCCGAGGACGTGAGGCCGGAAAGCGTATAGGTCGAACTCGCCGACCCCAGCGAGACCTGGTTGGCGCGCGTCGTGGATACGCCGGCGCCGATCGCCACCGACCCGTCCTGGGAGGCATTGGCGCCATTGCCGATCGCGATGCTGCCGGTGCCCCCGGCCGCGCTGCTCGCGCCGGTCGCGATGGCGCCTGCCCCGCTGGCCGTGCTGCTCGCGCCGGTCGCGATGGCGCCGGCCCCGCTGGCCGTGCTGGCGTAGCCGGTCGCGGTGCTGTTGGCGCCGCTGGCGCGGCTGGTCACTCCTGACGTTGTGCTGTTGAGGCCGCTGGCCGTGCTCAACTGCCCGGTCGCGGTGCTGAAGTTGCCGCTGGCCGTGCTGCCCTGCCCTGTGGCGGTGCTGTCGGTGCCGCTGGCCGTGCTGAAGGCCCCCGTCGCAGTGCTTCTGAAGCCACTGCTTATGGCGCCGGCGCCGCTGGCGGTGCTGAATGAGCCGCTGGCCGCGCTGTCTCTTCCGGTCGCGGTGCTGGCACCGCCGCTTGCGGTGCTGCCCGCCCCGGTCGCGGTGCTGTTGGTGCCACTGGCGGTGCTGCCCGCGCCGGTCGCGGTGCTGGCGGTGCCGCTTGCCGTGCTGCCCGCCCCGGTCGCGGTGCTGGTCTCGCCACTGGCCTTGGCGCCGTCGCCTACAGCGGTGGAAGACGTGCCCGATGCCGCCGCAAGGCGGCCGATCGCTGTCGAGAAGTCGCCGGAAGCCGTCGACCGGTCGCCATAAGCACTCGACGACTCGCCGATCGCCGTCGCGAGGACACCGACGGCAGTCGTACTGCTCCCGCTGGCGGAGGACAGCACGCCGACCGCCACCGAGCTTGTCCCGGACGCGCCGCTGCTGACGCCATAGGCCGCGGAGTTTCGGCCACCGGCGCGGGCGAGATTGCCGGTGGCGGTGGCGTCGCTGCCGGTGGCGAAGGAGTTGCTGCCGCATTCGGTGCTGCCCGCGGCCGGCCCATTATTGCATTCCGGCGTCGGGTCGGCGCGGGCCGGAGTGGCGAGGGCGAGCGCGAGCGTCAGCGGCGCGGCGGCGAGCAGGAGGGTCGAGATCTTGCGCATGCTTGGGTCCTTTTCAGAAATTGAGCTCGGCCCGTGTCGTGGCTGAACGCGATGACCCGATCTCGCCACCGCGGTTCAGCCCGCCAGGGCCACGGCGAGGTGCTGCCAGCCAGGCTTGGTGATAAACAGGACGGAGAACCGATGATTTTCCGATGATTCGGGTTGGCCGCCAAGGGTGACGCTGCGTGACGAGCGTGAATCAACTGCCGGGCATCGAGCCGTTCCGGATCGGCGATGCCGAGATCAGGCCCGGCACGCGCGAGGTGCTGGGGCCGGGCGGGCGCGAGGTGATCGAGCCCAAGGTCATGCAGGTGCTGCTGATGCTGGCCGCGGCCAATGGCGAGGTCGTCACGCGCGACGCGCTGGTCCGCGAATGCTGGGATGGCCGCGCGATAAGCGAGGACGCGATCAGCCGAGTCATCCAGAGGCTCCGACGCCTGAGCGAGGGGCCAGCGGGCGGCGCCTTCGTGATCAAGACGGTGCACAAGGTCGGCTATCGGTTGCTCGCGATCGACTCCCCCGGGCGAGATGACGGCGCGCCGCTAGCGGAACCCCCCGCGCCGGAACCGCCCGGCATCCGCCGGCGCGCGGTGCTCGGGCTGGCGGCCTTGCTTGGCGCAGGCGCCGGCGGTGCCTGGCTCTTCAGCCGAGGTCCCGATCAGGCGCGGGTATCGGCGTTGATTGCCCAAAGCGAGCGGGCGATGGGGGCCGGATTACCCGATGCCGACGCACAGGGCGCCAATTTCCTGGAAGAAGCCGTTCGCCTGGCGCCGGACAATGCCCTGGCCTGGGGGAGGCTGGCGCTCGCCCGCACCTACGTCGCGCAATTTGCAACGCCCGATCGCACTGCTGCTGCGGTGGCCGGGGTGCAGGATGCCGCGGCGCGGGCACTCGGTCTCGACCGTCGGCAAATCGACGCGCTCAGCGCCCTTGCGATCCTGCCTCCTTATTATGGGGATTGGCTCGCTGCGGAGAGGCGAATGAAGGCGGTTCTGGCCGTGGACGCCGGGCATCTGCCGACCCGGGACAGCTATGCCTTCATGCTGACTGCCGTCGGCAGGGTCGGAGAGGGAGGACGCGACCGGATCGTCATGGCGGCCGAAGCGCCCTTGAATGCCGCCTATCAGTTCAGGCTGATCTATGCCCACTGGATGCTCGGTCAGCTGGACGCCGCCGACCGGGCCGCCGATCGTGCCATTCAGCTCTGGCCGAGATACACCGCGGCCTGGCTGGCGCGCTATTACACCTATGCGTTGACCGGTCGCCCGGGCCGCGCGCTCGCCCATGTCGACGATGCCGCGGCCCGACCCGAACTGCCGGCCTGGCTCGTCGAAACCCTGCGGGCCGCGAGCGTCGCGCTCGCGAGCCGCCGCCCGGCCGAAATCGAGCGGGCCGCAAACCGGCTCATCCGCGAAGTGACGTTCAGCCCGACCCAGTCGGTGAACGCGATCATGCTGTTATGCGGCCTGGGTGAGGTCGATCGCGCGTTCCAGGTTGCGAACGCCTATCTGCTCGAGCAGGGATCGCTGGTGGCGAGCGTCCGGTGGCGGACGGGCCAGTTCTCGCTCAATGACCAGCGCCGGCGGATGACCAACATGCTGTTCCTTCCGTGCTCGGCGCCAATGCGCGCCGACCCCCGCTTTGCCGTGCTCATGGAGCGGACTGGTTTGCACGATTACTGGATCCGCGCCGGAGTGCGCCCGGACCACCTTCTTTGATCGAGATATGCACACCCGCAAGCGAATGAAGGATCAGCTGATGACAATGTTGCCGTCCTTATGGTCTCCCTCGAATTCCGCGGAGATCCACGCCAGGGATGACGAGCGGGGGCCTTCAGCAGCATGATGTCGCCAATGTCCGGCGGAAGGAAGTGGACCTTCGATCGCCCTGCGGCCTTCCCGGGGAGGGCCGGATGAACCCTGCCGCCTGGCGGCGGCTGCTCACCTGGACGATGTGCGTGCTTGCCGCGACTGGTCCCGGCTCGATGCTGTCGGCCCGGGTCGGCCCGGGAGTGCCGATCGAGCGGACCAGGGACTGCGCCGACTGCCCGACGATGATATTCGTGCCGGGGGGTCGATTCACGATCGGATCGCCGGATGCCGAACCCGGGCGGCATTCGAACGAAGGCCCGCGGCGCCCTGTGGACATCGCTTCGCTGGCGGTCAGCGAGACCGAGATTACGAGAGGCCAGTTCCGCGCCTTCCTTCGCGCCACCGGGCGGCGGCCGGAGCCGGGCTGCGACACGCATGGCGACGGGACCGACGGCAATTGGGACCATGTGCCGACCGCATCATGGTCCGCGCCGGGCTTTGCGCAAACGGACGAGCACCCTGTCGTGTGCATCACCTGGCAGGAGGCGGCGGACTATGCCGCCTGGCTCGCCGCACGGACCGGCCGGCATTATCGCCTGCTCGGCGAAGCGGAATGGGAATATGCGGCGCGGGCGGGCACAGGCACGGCCTTCTACTGGGGCGATGACGAAGATGCCGCCTGCGCCTATGCCAACGGCGGCGATCGCAGCCTCGTGCGCGCCCTACCGACCTGGGCGATCGCCATTCGCGCGGCCCAGGCGGCAGCGGAAGCGGGCGCGAGGATATTGGCGTGCGACGACCATGCCGGCTTCACGCGGCCGGCGGGCCGATACAGGGCGAATGGATTCGGCCTCCGCGACATGACGGGGAATGTCTGGGAGTGGGTGGCGGATTGCTTTCAGGCCGGCGGCTATGGCGACCAGCCTGCCCGGGGACAGGCATTGGCGCGCATTGCCTGCGACCGGCATCGCGCGCGCGGCGGCTCGTGGGACGATTATCCGATCGACCTGCGCTCCGCCCGGCGCACCAGCGGCCTGGAGCCGTCGTCGCGCCGGAACGACACCGGCTTCCGAATAGCGCGCGATGTCGAGCGAGCGCGCTGACTTGCTGGTATCGCAGGCCCCGCATCGAGCCCCACAGGCCGCGATCGAACAAAGATGCGCCTGAGCCGGTGCGGCTCAACTTGGCTAAAGACCAGTCTGATTTCGTTTCCCCGGCCCGGGAGATCGAATTCGAATTCGGGAGGACCGGAAAATGCGATATCCGGTTGAAGGCTCATCGCAGGATAGATGGCGATAAAATCCGACTGGGTCGGACGCCACCCAAGGGGGACGACGTGTACATGGCGTAGGTCCGGCGCTTCGAGATACTCGATCCGGGTCGCCGGCCTGTGGTGCGCTGCGGGCACCATCGCGAGCCAGTGCCGATAAGGACCGCCGCGCTGGTAGAGCGGATCCCGAACGAACCGCATGCCGAGGCGCGCCGAGACTGCCCCTCCGACTGCTCATGTCCACCGGCTCCAGATGGGAAATCAGCTGTTGGTAAAAGGCGAGGGCATCCTGCCTCTCGACCGCCGTGACGGTGCGCTCCGCGTGTACGGCGGCAGGCATGGCATCGGGCGGCGCGCTGTGAACGCCGCCCGTCAAATGAAGTGCAAGCGTCGCCGCAAAGACAATCAATGCCGTCCTTTTCGAATGGAATGCGATGGAAACTCCTGACAGTCAGAACCAGTGCCTCGTGTCAGCTAGGCCTCGGTGAAGATCCTCCTTTATCAGAAGTTTAACGCTTTTGCAGGCTGTGGTGGATTATCCCGGATCTGAAACTCGGATCGCCACTATGGACAACGCAATTTCCGGTCGGCTGGGTATCGTCGCAAACCGCTTTCGATGGTTGTTCGAGCCTGCGGGGCAGGTGAACGATTCCGGCCGCTCGTTCCTTCTCGGGCAGTTGCTGGGGGCTCCCGCGGCGGCCGTCATGGGTTCGTTCTGCGCCATCGTCATCGTCGCGGTGGCGCTGGCGCGCAGCGGCGCTCCAATCTACGCGGCCTTCATCGGCGCCGAGCTCGTGTTGCTCGTCTTGCGGCTGCTGGATTGGGCCTGGCGCGCGCGACCATCGCGGAGCGGCCAGCCGCCAGTGGTCACGATCGACAGCTCGGTGCTGCTGTCGGCCTTGTGGTGCGCGCTGCAGGGCGCCGCGGCGTTCACGATCATGTCGGGCAACGATCCCGTGATGCGCGTCCTGTCGGCGACGCTCGTCATGGCGCTTATCGGCCCGATCTGCGCGCGCAACTATGCGGCTCCCCGCTTTGCATTCCTGCTCATCCTCCTGTGCGACCTGCCTTTCGTCGCAGGCGCGGTCGCTTCCGGCGAGCCCTGGCTCGTCGTCATCGTTCCAATCACCCCGCCATTCCTCCTCGGCGCCATGCAGATCATCACGACCTTTCACCGTGCGATGCTGCTGGCTCTCGCCGCGGAGGCCAGAAATCTGCATCTCGCGCAGCATGACGCGCTGACCGGCATTCTCAACCGGCAGGGGATGGACGCGGCCCTTGGTCACATAATGCCGCAGCAGGATCGGAACATGGCCTTGATCTCCATCGACCTCGATGGGTTCAAGAAGGTGAACGATACGTTCGGCCATGGTGCCGGCGACGTCCTGTTGATCCAGGTCGCCGATCGCATCCGTGGGCAGCTCGACCGGGATCACCTCCTCGGCCGGATGGGGGGTGACGAGTTCATGGTGGTCGTGCGCGACGCGGCACCCGCGGAAATGCGCCCGCTGGTTGAAGCCCTGATCGCGGCAATCTCCCACGAGCCCTACGAGCTGAGCAATGGCGGGCTGGCGCGCGTGGGCGCCAGCATCGGATTTGCCTGCCTGCCCGAGGATGCTGTCAGCGCGGTCGAGCTGCGGGTCCGCGCCGATGAGGCGCTCTATGCTGCGAAGATCGCCGGCAGGGGCGTGAGCCGGCGCTATGGCGAGCACGCCGAAGGCGACGAGACCGCCTCGCCGAGCGCTGGGGAATTCAGGTCGCCCTTCGTCAGACTGGAGGCACGGCGATTGCATCGCTAGGCCTTGAGCGCTCGGGAGCCCTGTACGTGCGCGCGTCGCCCGGCGCCGCGTTCGCGATCAGCCAGGTCGGTTGAGGACGTCTTCGGGCCTGGCGAGATCTCTTGCGTCGCCGCCCTCGATGTTGCGAAAGCCGTGACGCCGGGCAAAGCCGTCGTCGACCCTCTCGCCTGGATGGCAGGCGGCGGCATAGTGGACATAGAAGTCCATGCTGGCGAAATTGACGCCGTCGACGAAATCGAGGTCCAGCGCTTCCCAGCCGCGGCCGGGGGCCTCCTTCCTGATGATCAGGGTCGGCCGGTTCGCGGAGCACAGGACGTAATATTCGGTGGGCTGCGGCGACCATATGATGGGGAGGCCGCGGCTGGTCTGCGGGAACTCCACCGCATCCTCGGGCATCTGGTAGTTACCCTCGGCCGAGATGACGCGCAGCAGCCGCTCTCCCCCGGCCTCCCGCACAATCTCCTGCTCGTCGATGCGCAAATAGGTGCAGCGGCCCTGGTTGCACAAAATCTCCTGCGGCTCTCGCGCCGCGGCGGTGGTCGCCGCGCGGTTTTGCCCCGTCGGAGCCGCCGCCGGGGCTTCTGCCGCCGCATTCGTTGCAGCGGCCGCAGCAGAATTGTTCGTGATCGCGCTGTCGCTGTCCGCGCCCCGATTGCAGCCGGCCAGAACGAGTGACGCGGTCATCGTCATAAGCGCAGCTTTGATCTTCATCGCGAGTTCCTCAGGCTGCGCTCTTCGCGCGCGGCAACACGCGTAGAGACCGCGCAACACTTTGCAAGCCGCCCGGGTCCGCATCTGAATTTCAGGCTACAGGCGCGACGGTTGATCCAGGCGAAGCGAATGTGCCGCGGCCGCGAACAGCCGACACACTGGGGTGAGTGTCCCGCCATGAGTCGAAAGCGGGCCGGCCGCTAAGGGTGGAAACGGGACGTATGTGGCTTATTCCCTTCCGCGGAAAGCGCGCCGACTTCCGACCAGGAGCGCGGCGAACAGCGGCATGAGGATGACGCCCTGAAGGATCAGCAGCACGGGATCTCGGGCAACGTCCATAAACCATGCGAAGGGGCCGGGAATTATGGGACGCTGCAGGAGCGTACCCACCAACCAGAAGGCAATTCCTCCGACGGCATTGAGGATCACCCAATAAAGCCATGCTTCGAGATAGCAGCGCAGGAATGAGTCTCGTTCGAAGCTCACGGTCTGGTCCTGGCGTTCGAGTGGCCCCGCCAGGATGTGCGATTGCGCCAACGCCCGCAAGAGAGTTTGAGAAGCTTTCCGCGACTGAAGCTTCGGCCGCTGGACAACAAGGCTGCGTTGCCTCAGCGGTGGCCGATGCCCTGGGTCACCCGCGCCGTCGCATTTGCGATGCCGCATTGGAGTGCAGTCGATGAAAATGTTTCTTGTTCCCGTCGCACTGCTCTCCTTGCCCATGCTGGCCGCACCGAGCCAGGCCCAGCGGCCGACGAGTTTCTCCATCGACCTCAGCTTGAGCCCGCGGGCAGCTGCGGAATTGGCAAGCAGAAACGAGCGCATCACCGTCTCCACCTCATTCATGGGCGAACCGACGCGGGCCCACCGGCGCGCGGCGGTGCAGGGAGAGATCGGTCTCGGCAGCGACGAGGTTCAGATTCCCGGCCGATCCGGCTCCGTGGTCGTATCCACGCGACGGCTGCAGCGGGCGCGGCTTGGCTGGGTCCGCGAGCCGATTGCGCTGGTCAACGTTTTCACCTCCCGGCTGAGCGGCGCGGACAATCTGCTCGATTGCGGGATCATCCAGGAGCCGCTTCGGGCGCTCGTCGGACAGCGGCGCCCGATCTCCTGCAAGCTGATCGGCGAAGAAGAGGCGGCCGGCACGCGGACATCGCAGCTCGTGGAGGGCGTGGATTTCTCGCGGCAGCCGGGCCAACCAAGTATCGAAGAAACCTATCCGGATGCCGCGGGCATGCCGCAGGACGTGCAGGCCTATATTATCCGGTGGAATGACTGCCAGCACTGGCAAGGGGAGCCCGGCTTCGACGCCGGCCGCCGGCGCCAGATCCGCAACGCCGTCAACACTGCCTGCGCCGGCGTCGACGCGCTCGGCCGCCGCGTTCGCTCGCGGCATGCCGGCGAGAGCGCCGTGATGAGCCGGCTGCGGGATTACGATGATCTGGAGAGGTAGCCGCCCGGCCGATCCGTGATCGCTGTGGCCCTGCCGGGTGACCGACACGCGCCGCGTTTGAGCGCGCTCTTCACGACATTCCATGTCGCAATGTGACACGGCGAACGTCCGCAAATGGTTGGAAGGCGGACATCAATTGTCGCGATGAATGCTGCCGCTTCCGAGCGCGCGCCAGGCGATGACGGCCACGGCCACGAAGGTGATCAACACGCATCCGACGAAGGTAAGCCCAGCAGCCGTGAATTGTCCGGCAAGGGAGGCCGAGTCCTCGGCGGCGGCGAAGGTGCTGTCCGGCGCCTTGCCGGCGTTTCCGGCCGGACTGGCCGAGCCGTCATTGCCACCGCGAACGACGACCCTGTCATTCCCCCTGCCGCCGTCGATGAGGACAGGGTTCCTGGCCTCGCCAACGACCGTCACTCTGTCGTCGCCATCTCCACCCTCGATGACGATGGGGAATGGGGTAATCGGGTTGAGACGGTAGTCGCCCCCTTCGTTCGTGGTCCTGATGTAGAGGGCGCCCTCGGGGCAGTCGCTCGGGCGAACGCTGCGTTCCGGATGATGCATCTCGGAACAATGTAGGGAGAGGGGCTCGGTCCGCATACGGCATTGTCGGGCAGTGGGCTCAAGGAAGCGTTAATCCGGCCGGCCGGCGCCAATCGGAGTGGCTCGAAGACGGTAGTCCGAACGTGCGCAGGTTGCAGTTCACGCCGCCTAGGGGACAGTTATCGTCACGCCGTCCGCGGCAGAATTGGATGAGGGCGATCCTGCGACCGTGGTGCCATGTCCGCAAAGGGTGGTAGCTGCCGCGCAATCAGTGAATTTCTCTCAAATGCCGAACCGCCTCGACGCAACGACCGATCGCATCACGAGTGAAAAAATCTGCACCGAACGTCGCGATCCATTCCGATTTCCTGTCAGGAAGAGCGTTCAGGAGATCGCGAATCTGGCTGAAAAAATCCTGATCGACTGCGTCTCCAACGATCAACGACGAAGCAATGATCCTCGGAAAGTTTGCGATCGGAACGCCGGTTATGAAGTTCGCAAATTTGTATCTCGTCGATGGCGGGCGAAGGCGCTCGAGGTCGTTTTCAAAGATCATCAGCAGATGACCGATGACCAGGCGGTCGCGCGGAGTTCCACCCAGCAGTCTCTTCGACCGGGGCAAAAACATCTTCAACGTTTCGCCGCGCTCGAAAACCAGGCAATCGGCGTGCTGAAACGAGATGACGTCCAGGCCGCTCTGATTTGCGAGTTGAGCGGTCAGGATGCGCTGCATGGCTTATCCTTGCCGGCAGAATTGGTGACAGTGCGCTCAATTCGCTGGATCAGTTTCCCTGCGATCTGACCCCGATAGCAGTCCTCCTTGGTTCCGCAATGGGTCCTTTGCCACCGGACTATATGGGTGGATTTGCGTCAGTCCGCTTTGCAGCGATAAGAGCGGCTAGCGGACATCGGCTTAAGAGGCACTGATGCGAACACTCGACGAACTTCTCGACCGAGACGCGCCTGCACTGCCACTCTTGCGAGAATGGATAGATGATCCGGCTGGCAGCGGCGGCACGCTCATTTTGCCTGCGGAGACAGTGGCAGGCGACACGCTGGTACGTTTGCAGGTCACCACTCGTTCCATGCTTGGCACTCTCGCCTACGAAACTGGCGGAATATCGATCGCGGATGGCCTTGTGCGTCTGCTTGGCTCCGGGGCCGAACGCTCGATAATTCAAACCGCCACGATAGCAGGATGTCCATTAGATGGGCGCTACCCGGATATCATAATCGTCGGGGACGATGTTTTCGGAGGCTTGTTTGCTCTCAATGGCGGACGGTTCGGAGCCGAGCGGCAAGGACAGGTTTTTCACCTTGCAGCCGACTATACCGTTTGGGTGCCGCTCGGCGTGGGTCATTCTGATTTTATCCATTGGTGCCTGACAGGCGACCTAAGCGCCCTGTATGCGCCGCTAACTTATCTCGATGTGTTCGCCACGCGACCGTGGCCTGCCTTCGAGGCAACGTTCTCATTTTATCCCTTCCTATGGACGGAGGAAGCGAAGGATAGACAGCCAAGTGTCCGAGTAATCGACGCGGATGAGAATCTGAAACATCGTCTCGAACTCTGCGGCTTCGCCATCAGCTAATCCGAAAATGTGGCTCCGACCTGAGGCATGGTCGTGTCTGCTTTTGGGCGCCGCATCCGCCAGTGCGAATGTCCGGAATGGGTCGAAAGCGGAAGGGCGCCAGGAAGCCGGAACAAGGAGGCCAGGCAAAAACCTGCTTGCGGCGTTCGAATGTCCGTGCGTGTGGGTCCCGGCGCGCGTCGGGATCACGCTAGCGGGAACGCACCACCCCCGCCCCTTCCGCCAGCGCCAGCAGCCCCGCCAGCGCGGCCCGCATCCGATCCGCATCTCCCCCCGCCGCCGCGCCGCCGCCGCTTAGCCGCGCCTCGATCAACCGGTCCAGCCACCCCGGATTGTCATCGGGGAACCAGTAGAAATCGAGGCACAGGCTCTGCGCTGCATCGTACGCGCCGCGGCCGGCATTCCCGAGCCGGGCGTCCAGATGCTGGAAGCGCTCGCCGCCGGGATCCTCGCCGGCGGCGCCGCCCCGGCCGCGGCGGTCCACGTCCAGGTAATTCGCGACCCCGATCGTGGCCGGATAATAGGTCCAGTAGCGCGCGGCATAATCGCGGCCGGCGTCGCGCAGCACGGCCGGATCGATCCGGTCGTTCTCGAGCAGCCCGACCGCCCAGGCGCGGCCGATCGGATCGAACACCTGCTGCGCCGCCTTGCCGTCCTGGCAGCGGGCGAAGCGCGCGCTCCGCCGCCGGACGTGGTCGGCGCCGTGATCGAAGGGCTCGACATCCACCCGCCGGCCGCTCTTCAGCCGCCGCCGCCCCGATTTGCTAGGCCTGCCCGCGCGCGCCATTATCGTCTCCCTTCCTTGCTTCGATTTTCCGTGTGCTTCCAAATTTCGAGGCCAGGCCGAATTCCTCGAGGATCGCCCGCGCCTGCTCGGGCGTGCAGATGTCCGGCGGCGCGAGCCGGTGGGCCGGCGGCGGCTCCGGCCGCAGCGCCTCGCGCCGCCGCTCCAGCGCGTGCCTGGTCTCGGCGACGATCGCCGGCACGATCCTGGCGTGGTGATCGCAGGTCTGCCGCGCCCGCGCGCAGCCCATCGCAAGCAGATCGGCGGGCAGATGCCTGAGCGTCGCCCAGGCCACCGCCAGCCATTCGCCGCGCGCCTCCTCGCTCATCCCGACCGGGGCGACCAGAGCGAGGCAGGCGGTCAGCTCATCGCGGAACCGGCGGCTCGTGGCCGGCGTCAGCAGATCCGAACACGCGATCGGCCGCGCGGGTCGTCGGGCTAAGCCCGTCGCGGGCCCGATGCCGTCCCCCGCCGCCGCTTCCCGATCCGGTTCGTCGAAAATGCTCATCGTGCCGCCTTTCGATCCAGTTCACCCAGGCCTTGTCCCAATCGCGCTTGCGCCCCCTGCCCTCCGCATCGCCGGCATTGGCCGCCCAGCGGTGCAGCGCGGCGAGCTCGTCCTCGAGCGCGCCCGGCGGCCATTGATCGGCCTTGGCCCGTGTGCCGGGCGGCAGCGGCCGCGTCGGCCGCCAGTCCTCGGGCAGCCGGTGGTAGCCGCCTCGCGCGCGCGCCCCTCGCACACACGGGTTGGGGGTTAATTTTTGGGGGTGTGGGGGGCTTTTATCGGGGGAAGGGTTTTCGTCACGCGTGACATCGTCGCGTGACGCGTCACGCTCCGCCTTCGCCTTGTCGCGGCGCCGTTGCTGGCGCTCGGCGGCGGTCCGGTCGCCGCGCACCGCCATCGCTTCGGCGATCTCGGCGATATCCAGCGCGGTGAGGCCCTTTTCCGCCATCATGCGGATCGAGGCGGCATTGAGGCCCGTCATGCCGCCGGTCCGGGCGCGGCGCGCGGCGCTGCCAGCTCGGCCGCGATCCGCGCGGCCAGCGCCATCTCCTCGCCGCGCGCGGCCTCCAGCAGCAGGCGCTCCTGAAGGGGCCGCGGGCGGCGGCGATCGGCTGGCAATGGGTCCTGCTGGCACGCGCGTTTCATGGCGGCAGATATAATCGGAAACTTCCGATCAATCAAGTCACCGAATCGGATATTTCTTTTTGACCCGCGCCGCCGGCCGGGATATATCCTACAGGATGCCGGCAGACGAACTGCGCGGGCCCGCGCTCTACGAAGCGCTGATGGCCCTGAAGCCGCCCACGCTCACCGAATATGAGTGGGCGGAGAAGGCCGGGCTCAACCGCGGCTGGTTCAACGACATCAAGAAGGCGCCGGACGCGAGCCCGCGCACCTCGAACATCAACAAGGCGCTGGCCGCGATCGGCCTGTCGCTCGGCGATCTCTACGGCCACGGCCCGCGCGGCGAGGCGGCGCCGATCGCCACCCCGTTCAACCCCGGCGAGCTGCCCCGCGACGTGCCCGTGCTCGGCACCGCCGCCGGCGCCGAGCTCGAGCTCGAGGCCGACGGCAAGCCGCTGAACATAGAGAAGACCCTGGTCGAATCCGAGCCCGTCGCCTACGTCCGCCGGCCGCCGGCGATCGAGCGCAACCGCAGGATCTACGCGCTCTACATCACCGGCGCCTCGATGGAGCAGCGCTTCCGCCCCGGCGACCTGGTCTATGTCGATCCGCGCCGCGCGCCGCATGTCGGCGAGGACGTCATCGTCCAGCTGATCGGCGAGGCCCGCGCGGACGCCGATCCGGCCGAAGTGATCAGCGTGCTGGTCAAGCAGCTCGTCCGCACCACCGCCACCCATTACGAGCTGACCCAGCACAATCCGCCGCTCACCTTCCGCATCGCCAAGGCCAAGGTCGCGGAGATTCACCGAATCATCCCGCTGGCGGAATTGCTGTCCTGATTGCAGGATATTTCCGACTAATCACTTGATCGTCGGAACATTCCGATGTATGATCGCGCCCGACTCATCGTCTGGAGCGCCCCATGCCCGCACTCGCTCACGCCCCGACCCGCCAGAATCTCGCGTATTTACGCCAAAATCCCGCCTATGCACGCAGCGCCGAAAGCGCGGGAGCCGGGCCCGGGCCTGAAGGCACGCTCCACGCCTGCCCGGCCGCCGCACTGCCCCTGGACGGGCTCGTGCCCGCGCGGCGACAGGACTGGACCGCCCTCCCCGAGGCCGCGGCCCTGCTCGCCGATTGCGCCGCGAACCCGCCCGCGACCCGCATGGTCAAGGTCACCGACCTCACCACCTTCCATGCCCGCCACTATGTCGGCGCCCGGGTGAGGAAGCTGCGCGCGATCCACCGCGCCGAGGCCGACCGCCTCTTCGCCGCCTGCGAACGGGCCCGCGACTATGACGCCTTCGATGCCCATTGCCGGCGCAGCGTCCAGGACGCGATCGCCGACGCGCTTCTCCACGCGGCGCTCGCCCGCTCCGCGGCCTGCGATGCGCGGGCGCTGGAGGGCGTGGGATGAGCAAGACCGCTTCGCCACCGCCTTTTTTTCGATGGCCCCTTCTGCCATGATGGCGACGGGAGGGCATCCCATGAACCCTGTGATCTTCGGCGTGATCGCCGGCCTTGTCTTCGGCGCCGTCGATGTCGCGCTGATGCTGCCGATGGCGTTTCCCGACAAGAAGACGGCGTTGCTTGCCGCCTTCGCCAGCCGGTTCGCGATCGGCTTCCTGATTCCGCTCGTCAGGATGCCGATCCCTGCATGGGCGGCCGGAGGCGTGGTGGGGGTCCTCATCAGCATCCCCGACGCGATCATTACCACGGCCTATGCGCCAATCCTGGCAAGCGGCCTCATCGGCGGGCTGCTGATAGGCTGGGCGTCAGGGCGCTGGGTGAAACACTGAGCCCGACAACCTGGTCCCTCCTACTGGAGGGTTCGACAATGACGATCTCGGCCGAGCTTCCCGCGTCAGTCCGCGCAGACGACAGGCGAAGCGATCCCGCCGCGGCGGACCTCCGCGGTGCAGGTGCCGCCAGTCGCATTGCCAGGCTCGCAAGAACCCACCGCCGGCGCGCCCCGGCGCGGCAGCGGATCATTCCAGTTGCGGGGCGCCAGATCGACCAGGCAGCGGCCGATGCACTGGGAGGAATCGGTGCAGCGCGTCCCGCCGTCGGCATAAGGCGTGACGCAGATGGGTGCGCGCGCCAGGGCGATCCCCTCCGGATGGAAGATGCCGCCCCGCGCGGTGCATTGATCGCGCGGCGCATCGTAGGGGATCATTGCCACCTGTGCATGGGATTGCTCGGGCACGTTGGACGTGCAACCGGCGGTCAGCGCAGCGGCAGCCAGCAGCGCGTGCGCGCGAAGCCGTTTCATCGCCCCTCGCTCCCTCACCCCCGCCGATCAGCCCTTCCCTGGCGCCGCCAAGAGGTCCAGGCTCCAATGACGGGCAGGGCCAATGCCCACCAGATGCAGGCCACGACCGGGATTGGAAGCGGGCGGAGCGGCTCGCTTATCAACCAGAGTGGAGCCGAATACAGCCCGACCAGCCACCAGCTTATCTGCTCATATTCCAGGCGAATCCCGAGCCCCTCCATCACGAAATATGGCAGGGGGACGGTCAGCAGATACGCCGACACCAGGATCTCCCAGCGTCTCACGCCGGCTCTTGCCCAGTCCCGGAATGCCGCTCGATCGTCCCGGGCCTTCGCACCCCGTCAGCCCTTCCCCGGCGCCGGCTCGAACATGACCTCGTCGACATAGCACCAGCCCCAATCCTCGCCGGGCTCGAAGCTGCGCATGACGGGATGTTCCCAATCCTGAAAATGGCGGGTGGCATGGCGGTTCGGTGACTGGTCGCAGCAGCCGACATGGCCGCAGGTCAGGCAAAGCCGCAAATGAACCCACCACCCGCCGGTCCGCAGGCACTCCTCACATCCCTGCGGCGTGCGCGGGTTCACGGCGCGCACGAGCTCTAAATGAGGGCAAGAGGGTGGCATGGTCGGTCTCTCCGGTTCTGCAACAGGCATCATCCTATTGCGCCCCGCCCCAGCCCGTCCAGTCCAGCCCTCTTGCCGGACGTCCGAACGCTCACACCATGACCGCTGCTCCCCGTTCGAACGTGATCGCGTGATAGCCGCGGTAGGTGCATTCCCCCATCGGCGTGTAGCCGAGCTTCTCCGCGACGCGGAGCGAGGATGCGTTGCCGCTGTGGATCAGGCAGACGGTGCGGCGCATGCCGAACCGCGCCTCGGTCCATTGCAGCGCGGCCGCCGCCGCTTCGGTGGCATAGCCATGGCCCTGCGCCCACGGCGCGATCGCCCAGCCGGCCTCGGGAACGCTGTCGAACTCCGTGCCCAGCCCGCGGCGGAAATGGGCGAGCCCCGCCTCCCCGACGAAGCAGCCCGTCGCCTTCTCCTCGATGGCGAGGAAGCCGTAGCCGAACAGTGACCAGTGGCCGGTCTGGCGCAGCAGCCGGGTCCAGGCCTCGTCCGGGCCGGCCGGGGCGCGGCCGGCGAAGCGGGCCATCCTGGGATCGGCATACATGTTGAAATAGACCGGATGATCGACCGGGCCATGACGGCGCAGGATCAGCCTCTTCGTCTCGACCAGGATCTCCCCGGACGGCGCCGACTCGATCGGCTGGCCGCATCGCGCCACCCGCTCCGGCGTCCCGAACAGCCCGGCGAGGAGATGCCGCCCCGAGCGGGAGGGCGCCCACGCGCGATCGGCTGCGCGCAGGACGCGGAGGCCGCCTTTGTTCTTGTGGTCCTGTGCCATCATGTCAGGCGATCCCGATGCCGGCGCCCGCACCCACGCCGACATACATCGCGACGAGGGTGGGGCTAACGGCGCACATCGAGCTCAGCAATGCGGCGAACACATACAGGCTGTTGCGGATCACGATCTTGCTCCACTCGCTCCGGCAAAACGCGCCGGCCCAACCTTCCTAGCCCGCCATGCCAGCCGCATCTTGCGATCGCGCTGGAAAGATTCTGTCACAGATTCTTTCCACAATTGGCCGGCGCGCGATCCGGCGCGGCGGCGGGCCCGGCCGATGGCTCGAACCCACCTCCAAATGCTGCTACGATCGCAAGCGAAGTCCGCCACTTAGTGTCGTGGGGCGGGTGACGGGGTATCAGGGCCCGGACCCACTACCGGAGGCGGTCGTGACGGGTTGGCATTTGTTGTCTGGCAAGGAGTGAGGAGGGAGCGATGAAGATTCATCGTGACAGACGAAGCGACGCCGCCAGGCGGCAAAGGGCAGCCCGCCGCTTCGCGGTCGGCCGGGGAAGGCGGCTGGGGGCGTCGAGTGCCTCGTCCGGGCTCCCTGGCCCGGCCTTCACCCCTCTCCTTCCCAGCCGCCTTCCCCGGCCGATCACGGCCACCTCCGGTAGTGGGTCCGGACCCTTAATGGCGGCCGGGGCGCGATGCAGGATTGGCTGAGCTTCGGCGATTTCACGATCGACCGCGGCGATGAGCGCCTGCTCGGCCCGCACGGGCCGGTGCGGCTCGGCAACAAGGCCTATCGCGTCCTGCTCGAGCTGGCGGGGCAGGAAGGCCGGCTGGTCACCAAGGATGCGCTGTTCGCGTCGGTCTGGGACGGCACGATCGTCAGCGATTCCGCGCTCACCTCGGTGATCAAGGAGCTGCGCCGCGCGCTCGGCGACGATCCGCGCGCGCCGCGCTACATCGAAAGCATTTATGGCCGCGGCTATCGGCTGCTGCCGGACGTGAGCAAGGGAACAGGGGCGGCGCCGGCGGGCGCGCCGTCCGCCGCCAGGGCCGCGGCGCCGGCCGCGCCGCCGCTCGGCCGGCCGCCCTTGCTCTACATCCCGGCGTTCGACGACGTCGCCCTGCGCGATACCCATCCCCACCTCGCCGGCGTGACCCGCGAGGAGATATTGGCGGCGCTGTCGCGCTTTCGCGAGATCAGGCTGGTCTCCGACGAAGCGACCGCCGCGGCGCCCTCGGCCGATGGCTATGGCGCGCGCGATTACCAGCTCTCGATCAAGCTCGCCGATCGTGGGCCCTCGGTGCGGGCCTTCGCGCGCCTCACCCACCTCGCCAGCCAAAGCATCATCTGGGCCGAGAGCATGGACCTGGCCGCCGGCAGCCTCGGCATCGACGTCGACGCGCTGACCCGGCGGATCGCCGCCGCCGCGCTGCCGCGCCTGCGCGACGACCTGCTCAACCACCAGCCGGCCCATTCCAGGGACGCCTACGACCTCTATCTGGCGACCAGGCTCAGGATGCGCGGCCAATCGAGCTTCGCCGAGGCCTGGGCGGTGGCCGCGACCTGGGAGGCGCTGATCGCCGAGCATCCCGGCTTCGCCCCGGCCTATCCGCCGCTGACCCGGCTCTACAACACCGATTACTGCTTCTCCGGCCTCGGCTCGACCGGCAGGGACGAGCGCCGGCGCGCTTATGAGCTGGCCCACAAGGCCTTCGCCATCGACCCGACCGAATCGCATCTCCAGACGGCCAAGGGATGGTCGCACCTGTGGGCCGGCGAGGCCGCATTGGCGCGCCGCCACCTCGACGAGGCGCTGCAGCTCAACCCCTATAACCGCAACCGGCTGGTCGAGGTCTCGACCGCGTTCATGTATCTCGACGATCTCGACGGCGCCGCCGAGCTGCTCAGGCAATGCCGCGAGCTGATGCCGTTCGCCGCCGCGGCGACGCACGAGGAGGAAGGCCTGCTGCACCTGATCCGCGGCGACTATGAAGCGGCCGCCGACCTGCTCGCGCTGGGCCGCCGCCACCATCCCGACGACAATGAAGGGACCGAGCCGGCGATCATGACCGAGCTCTACGCGCTGCTCGCCGCGGCGGGCGCCAAATCCCCCGATCTCGCCGCGCGCTCCCGCCACTGGCAGGACTCCATGGCACGGCGCTGGTGCGCGCCCGAGGCGCCGGACCGGGAGACGCTGACCCGCTGGGTCCTGTTCCACAATCCGTTCCAGAGCGCGGCGCGCAGGCAATGGCTGCTCGACCTGCTCGGCAAGGCTATGGACGGATAGACGCCGGGTCGGTGCCGCAGGCGCGGGCAAGCGCACCGACGAAGCAGGTGTGGACCATCGGCGGCGGCTGTCGCCTTTCCCCGCCGCAATGGATCGCCGCCTCCAGGCAGGCCAGGGCGTCGAGCCGCTTCTGCGACACGGCGCCGGTTTCGAGCCATGTCTCGAACGCGCCGCGGCGGCCGGCGTCGGCCAGCGCCTCGCAAATCGGCCGCCATTGCCGGTCGACATAATGGATGCCCGCCGCCGCGCGCAGCATCGTGCGCGCCTCGCCCCGGCCGATCATCCCTGTGCGCCGCGCGGCGCAGAGCGTGGCGCGGACGTCGACCAGGGGGACCGACATCGGCCGCCAGCCCCGGTCCGGGCCGGCGTGGATCAGGGCGACCTCGTCGTCGCCGGTCAGGCTGCCGCGCCCATAAGCGGCGAAGATCGCGCCGGCGCCGGTCATGCCGAAGGGCGCCATCTCGGCGGCGCGCAGCGCGCCGATGCTTGCCGCGCCGAATATCCGCATGCCCCGCGAAAGCAGCAGCAGCAATTCCTTGTGCCGGACGGCGGGACGATGATCGAAATAGCCATCGATCAGGCACAGGGTCGCCGCGCCGCCGGCCGCGAGCCGCAGCATGTCCCCGGCCTGCGCCGGCGGCCGCCAGTCGACGCCCGCAAAGGCATCGCGATCGGCCGGCGTGAGCGACGGCCCGGCAAAGGCTATGACCGTCATGCCGTCTCCCTGCGGGTCCGGCGCGACGACCCAAGTCCCGGCACGAAGGCCTTGGTCACCGCGATCCCGTCCAGCCCGGCGTCGAGCCGCTTGAAGGCGATCTGCCGGTAGCCGCGCGCCGCCAGCCTGCCCGCGATCGTCTCCGCGCTCAGCGCCATCGCCTCGTCCTGCCGCCAGGGCCGGCGCCCGGCCGCGGCATCGCCCTCGGCCGGCCTCGGCCGGGCGCGGGCATAATAAGCTGGCATGATGTCGTCGCGGACGCCGGCGATCAAGGTGAGCCTGGACTGGATCGCCTCGGCGAGCGCCCGAAACAGGGCGATCTCGGCATCGCCATGCGCGGCCGTGCCGGAGAAGCGGCGCCAGGCCGATCCGAATTCCTCGCCGCCGCCGATCACGCACATGCAGGCCGGGATGCCGATGACGGTGTCCAGCGCGAAGGCCTGCAGCGTGACGTCCAGCGACGCCAGGCGGGATCGCCACGACTGGAACCAGGCAAATGGGACGCTCTCCACGTCAATCGCGCGCGCCATGCGTTCGCCTGGCGCCAGCCTGCCCCATTCCCCGACCGCGTCGCGCTCGACCAGCTCGAGCAGGGACGTCAGCAAGGCGTCGCCTTCGCAGGCGCCGGCGCCGAGGCCGCTGCTGGCGCGCTCGAAGAGGTTCGGCAGGCCGCGCGTGAAATCGAGCGAGACCAGATCGTGCGGCAGGTAGCATGGCCGGCCGGTCAGCAGATCGGTCGCGCCGCACCACTGGATCTGTTCAAGGACGTCCGGAGCATCGGCGCGGCGCCGGCAATAATCGCCGGGATCGGGCGCGCGCTCCACCGCGGGCAAGGCGGCGAACGCGCAGGACGGGCCGTCGGCGGGAACGTTCTCCGCGCAATGCGCCTCGAAGGCTTCGCACATGGCCCCCACTTTGGCGCCCTCATGGGTCGCGCCCTTGCCCTGGTGGACGCTGAGCGATTTGCCGGCCGGCCGTACCGCCTGCCAGACCGGCAGGCCGATCCGGTCGAGCCCGGTGACGTTCGAGAGACGGGTGACGCCGTGCCCGCGCGACGCGCGGACAAGGCGCTCGAGAAACGGGCCGGGCGCCGCGCGGCCCTGGTCGATCGGACCGATAGGCGGAGCCGGCGCCGGCAAGCCTTAAGGCTGGTCCGGCTCTATATTGGCGTAGGTGTCGCCGTCTTCCGGCTCGATATTGGCGAAGGTCTCGGCCCCGCTCTGGCTGCCGTCATCCTCGCCCTGCTGCGGCGGATCCGCCTTCGGGTCGTTCGGCTGCTTGATCTTTCCCGTCATGCACGCGCCTCCCTTGTTCCGGCCAATTGCCCGCTCCGGTTTCTACCAGCTTTGCGCGACTTGCAACATAGCGGCTGAGGGCAAATGCCGATAGCGTCGGCAGGGAACTGCTCTCCGGTAGTGTCTCAGTTTGAGTTTTCCGCTGGCCTCGCCCGATAGCGAATCGCCACACCGTCGGCCTGCAGACCGCCCCAGCTCATCGCGGACGTCGATCGCGCTGAGTAGCGGACCCTGACCACCGCATTGGCTCCCATCCTGCGAGCCGCTTCCGTCAGGCGAATGTTCACTGTTTCTCGGGTCGGCTGGCGGTCAAAGAACGTACCCCGTCCACGGTTTGCCGTGACAGGTCCAAGTTCATCATAGGGGCGATCTGCGATGTCGCCTTCCGTGATTATGAAGCCGTCGATGTTGGACGTATACGGCGGCGCAGCAACGATAGATTGTGCAATCCCTGGGGCTTGGAAGGATGTCGCTAACAGTGCCATCCCCGGTACCAGCAGTCGCCTCATCGCATGGGCCCCAATCGAGGTTGCGCCACGCTTCGAACCTGGCGCCATAGCCGGAGCGTCTGAACGGCGAACGCAACCGACGCGAGGCCGCCGATCACGACCTTCCAGGCAGCCGAGTGATCGGCCACGGACCAGATCGCATATGCCGTCCAGCAGAGCGAAGCCGCCGCGGCGAGAATGACCCTGTGCATAAAGCCTCCCTGCTTTGCGCTGGGCATAGAGGAAGATCGGCCGGCTGGCGACCTGGGCCGAATTCAAAACTGGGACGCAGCCCTCCAGCGCCCCACTTCCGCCGCGCCTTCCGTGCGAGGTCGGTGGAATGGCGGCGCGCGGCCTGTTCGCAAAGAGCAGCGGGTGCTAGCCTCCCCCGATGGCCCACCGCATCCTGATCTTCTACGGATCCTACCGGTCCGATCGGATGGGCATCCGCCTCGCCGACTTCCTGGTCGCCGGCTTTCGCGCCCGCGGCGCGGATGTCGAGCTGATCGACGCGAAGGCGGTCGGCCTGCCGATGCTCGATCGGATGTACAAGGAATATCCCGAAGGCGAGGCGCCGCCGGCGCTGGAGGCGCTGGCCGCGAAGATCAAGGCCGCCGATGCGTTCGTCTTCGTCACCGGCGAATATAATTGGGGCGTGCAGCCCGGCCTCAAGAATCTGACCGACCATTTCCTCGAGCACTGGTTCTGGCGGCCGGCGGCGATCGCCTCCTATTCGCGCACCCGCATCGCCGGCGCGCGCTCCAACGTCGCCTGGCACGGCATCCTATCCGAAATGGGAATGGCGGTGGTGTCGAGCACCTTGATGGTCGGGCCGATCGCCGACACGCTCGATGCCGAAGGCAGGCCGATCGCGCCCTCCGGCACGCATCTCGAGGGCGCCTTCCCCCGCTTCGCCGACGATCTCGCCTGGTGGACCGAGGCGGCGAAGAACCAGCACGCGCGAACGCCGCCCCCTTACTGACCTGTGGCCGCCGCTTGGATGTGCCGGTCAGGCGGCCTATGTCGTCCCGGCCAGCGTGGCGGAATTGGTAGACGCACTCGGAGTGGAGTCCCCGGCCGAAAGGTGAGTGGGTGCAGGGTTCGAGCCCCTGTCGCTGGCAAGACGCCATCCGCATTCCCTGCGGCGGCGCTCGTCTTCAAAGCTCGATCCGCTGCACGTCGCCGAGGATGAAGATGTAGGACATCGCCCCAAGCATCGCGACCAGGGCGATGAAGGCGAGCGCGTAGAAGAAGCTGCCGGTCGCGGCGAGGATGAGGCCGATCACGATCGGGGTGACGATGCCGGCCAGATTGGCGGCGAGGTTGAAGATCCCCCCGGTGATGCCGATCATGCCCTCCGGCGCCAGATCGGAGACCAGGGTCCAGCCGAGCGCCGCCATGCCCTGGGCGAAGAATGCCAGCGACAGGATCGCGATCACCACCCGGTTGTCGTCGGTGAAATTGGCAAGGACGATGGTCGAGGCGAGCAGCAGGCCGAGGATGATCGGCAATTTGCGCGCGACGTTGGGCGAGCGCCCCTGCTTCAGCATCCGATCCGACCACCAGCCGCCGAACAGCACGCCGACCGAGGCGGCGATGAAGGGGAGCACAGCGAAGAAGCCGATCTTCAGCCAGTCCATGTGGCGCTCGACCGCGAGATAGGTCGGGAACCAGGTCAGGAAGAAGACCAGGGTGGAATTGCCGGCGAACTGACCGAGGCAGATCCCCCACATCTGCCGCTTGCGCATGAGCTTCCCGGCGGCGGCCCAGCTGAACGGCTGGCGCACCGGGCGCGCGACCAGCCCGCCGCCGGCGACGATATGGTCGATCTCGGCCTTGTTGGCCCGGCTCTCCCATGGCTCGCGATAGGCGAACCACCAGATGAGGGCGAAGGCCAGACCGGCCGCGCCGGCGCTGATGAACAGCGAGCGCCAGCCGAACGCCGCCATCATCGCGAACAGGATCGGGCTGAGGAAGGCCAGGCCGATATATTCGCCGAACGTGTAGACGCCGGTGGCCAGCGCCCGTTCCTGCCGGGGAAACCAGGTGGCGACGACGCGGCCATTGGCCGGGAAGCAGGGGCTTTCGGCGATGCCGAGGGCGAGCCGCAGGCCGAGCAGCGAGCCGACCCCGCTCGCGGTCCAGTGCAGGACGGTGATCAGCGACCAGCCCGCGACCGACAGGAAGTAGGTGAGCCGCGTGCCCAGCCGATCGAGCAGCACCCCGCCGGGGATCTGCGAGGCGGCATAGGTCCAGGAGAAAGCCGAGAAGACGATCCCCATCCACGCCGCGTTGATCGCCAGCTCCTGCGTCAGGCCCGGCGCGGCGATGCCCAATATGGTCCGGTCGAGATAGTTGATCAGGGTGCCGGTCGCGATCAGCGCCAGCATGAGGAAGCGGATGCGGGTCGGGCGCGATCCGCTGCCGGGCTGATGCGGGGCCGCCGGCTCCGCCTGGCCGGCGCGATCAACGGCCATGATCGGCTCGCTGGTCATGGCCGTGCGCCAGGATGAAGGCGAGGCCTGCTCGCGCGCCAGGCGCGCCGGGCCGTCGAGAGCGCGCATTGCCGCAGTCCATCCCGAACCTCCCCTGCCCTCGCGCCGGATTTCGACGTCAGAGATTTTGTACGAACTAGTGCGTTCCTTGTCAATCGGACCCGAGTCCCGGCTTGCCGCGCCTCGCTTCTAGAGATCCAGATCGGAATCGTCCCTGAGCCGCGACTGCGCCGCCATCCTGATCGGCTGGTTGAACATGCCATAGCCGTCATAGAAGCGGCGCTCGACGATTTCGAAGAAGAAGCGCTTTTCGAAGGCCCGGGTGAAGAGCTGGAAATATTCGCCGGCCTCGTCGCGATCGTAGACGATGCCCAGGTCGCGCATCGCATCGACCATCTCCGGGGCGATATCGAACCGCGTCTCCAGATCGTCATGATAATTGGGCGGGATCGTCAGCATCTCGGCGCCCGAGGCGCGCAGGCTGCGCGCCGCCGCGAAGATGTCGCCGGTGCTCAGGCTGATATATTGGACGCCGGCGCCCCAATAGCGGCGCGCCAGCCGCGCGGTCAGCGTGTCCTGCGCGGCCGAGGCGTTGAACACCACGCGCATCGATCGGTCTTCATTGTGGATGGGCTGGCTCTGCACCAGGCCGAGCGGGTCCGGCACCTCGGTCATCACCGGCTTGGCGACGTCGAACAGGGTGAAATAATAGATGAGCCAGGAGAGCAGCTCGTCGTTCGACATGGCGTAGGCGATATGGTCGACCGCTCTCAAAGGCGCGTCCGCCGCTTCGCCGCCGCCGGGCAAGGCGATGAAATCGCGCTCCCAAAGCTCGGCCTCGGTGCCCTGCTCGATCAGGTAGATCAACGCCCCGCTCATGTCGCGAATGGCGGGCACCTTGCGCTCGCCCCGCCCGACCCGGCCTTCGAAGCTGTTGATCGACAGCGCCTCGGCCCGCCGCGTCGCCGCCGCGACATTCTCGACGCGAAGCGCAAGCGCGCAGACGGAGGGCCCGTGGACCAGATTGTGGGAATGGGCGAAGCCCTCGGGATCGGCGTTGAGCAGCAGATTGATGCCGCCCTGCTGCCAGCGGCGGACCATCTTGGAGCGATGCCGCCCGGTCTCCCTGAAGCCGAGCGAAGAAAGCGTCGTCGCGAGCGAAGCCGATTCGTCGTCGCTGACCGCGAACTCGATGAACTCGACGCCGGTGCAGCGCACCCGCGCCGGCATTTCCGGCTGCGCGGTCAGCCCGATCGCGCGCGCGCCTTCGTCGATCGACAGGCGCAGCGAGCGCAGGCTGTCCAGCGCCGCGACCGGCGCCGGGATGCCGCGGAAATAATCGTTGAAGATCTCCAGCGAGAGCGGCCCCTGATAGCCGATCTTCATCAGCGCGCTGACGAAGGCGCGAACCGGAATGTCGCCCTGGCCCGGCAGGTTGCGGAAGTGGCGGCTCCAGCTCAGATAATCCATTTCCAGCCACGGCGCGTCGGCGAGCTGGACGATGAAGATCTTGTCCGGATCGATCGCGTCCAGCGAATCCAGCGGGATCCGCCGGGCGAGCGAATGGAAGCTGTCGAGGATCAGCCCAACCGCTTCATGGTCGGCCGCCCGCACGATATCCCAGGCATCGCGATGGTCGTGGACATGCCGGCCCCAGGCCAGCGCCTCATAGCCGACGCGATGGCCGCGCCGCCCGGCCCGCTCGCCGAGCTCGACGAAGTCGGCGACGATCCGCGCGCGATCGCCGGACGATGCGGACGAGACGTTCGAGCAGACCAGCAGCAGGTCCGTGCCCAATTGCTCCATCACGTCGAACTTGCGCTCGGCCCGGTCGAAGACGCGGGACCGCAATTCGTCGGGCATCCCCTCGAAATCCCGCATCGGCTGGAACATCGTGCAGCTGAGGCCGAGATCCCGGATCATCGCGCCGACCTCGGCCGGCGAGCCGGGAAAGGCGATCAGGTCGTTCTCGAAAATCTCGACGCCGTCGAAGCCGGCGGCGGCGATCGCCTGCAGCTTCCCCTCCAGCGTGCCGCTGATCGAAACGGTGGCGATCGAGGTCAACATGCGATCATCGGCTGCAGCGTCCGCACCCCGGCATCATCCTGTCCTCGCCGACTCTCCTATCCGATCGATAGCCTCATGTACGGACTGGTACAACCATTTCCGCCGGCACCGCCTGGCGGGCGCGCCCCTTGACGCAACGCACAAGAGGCGGAATGGATATGGGCAGGCGGTTTCGCGCCGGCACTGGAGTTGATCCTCGCTGATGAAGACCGGTTCGGCCACCAAGCCAGCAAGCGGCGTCGACAGCGACATCGACGGTCCGCTCGCGGCGAAACCCGTCGGCAGCGTGCGCCGCAACGATCCGGACGCGACCCGGGCCAACATCCTCGAGGTCGCCACGCGGGAGTTCGCGGAGAACGGGCTCGACGGCGCCCGCGTCGACGAGATCGCCGACAAGACGCGCACGTCGAAGCGGATGATCTATTATTATTTCCAGAACAAGGAGGGCCTCTACGAGGCCGTGCTGGAAAAGGCCTATGCCGCGATCCGCGCGCGCGAGGCGGACCTGCGGCTGGACGAGCTGCCGCCCGAAAAGGCGCTTCGCAAGCTGGTCGAATGGACCGTCGATTATGACGACGCCAATCCGCATTTCTTCCGCCTGGTCTCGATCGAGAACATCAATTACGCGCGCTGCCTGCTGCGCTCGAAATCGATCCGCCAGTTCAACCGCAGCGCCACCGAGCAGCTCGAGCGGATCCTGGAGCGCGGCTATCAGTCGGGCGTGTTCCGCACCCGGGTGGATCCCACCGACCTCCACATGATGATCAGCTCGCTCAGCGCCTTCCGCGTGTCAAACCGCTATACGTTCGGCGCGATCTTCGACGTGGACTTCTCCGACCCCGCGGTGCGCAAGCGCCACCGCAAGCTGATCGGCGAGACGATCCTGAGCCTGGTGACGAACGGGTAGCGGCCAGACTCGCGCTCAATCCCGCGGCCGGCTCGGCCTGGAATCGAACGGCGTCGGCAGCGGATGGCCGGCATGCCAATCCATCCTCTCGACGTTCAGCGCCTCGACATGCGCGCGATCGCCGACGACCAGCTTGCGCTCGGCGCCGGGGGACCAGGCGGGCCAATCCATGCCCGCCGCCCGCGGCCGCCCGGTCGCGGCGAAGGAGATGAGGAAATCGACCATCGCCGCGGACAGCCGCCGGTCCCACGCGGTCCAGGCCCGGGTCGGCCGGCGCAAATTGTAGCGGTCGAGCGTGCCGAACCAGTAAGGCACGTCGGACGTGTGATAGGCGCCGATCGTTTCGATATTCTGGTCGGCGATGCGCACGCCCAGCACATAGGGATGCGTGCGGTCGAACTGGATCAGCCAGGCCGGCGCGCCCAGCCGGCCCTGCGCGGCCGCGCAATAACGCGCGCTCGATTCGAAGCCGGCGGTCCGGGCCGCCTCGCGCGCCACGTCGCGCAGGTCGGCATCGCGGCTCACCGGATAGAGTCGCAGGAATTCGTCGGCGCTTTCGCCATAGAGGTTTCTGGCGATCGAGCGGAATTGCCCGACATTGGCCGCCGCCGAAATGGGGTTGGTCGGAATGTCGATATCGTCGGTGGTGTAGCCGGCGATGATCGGCACCCGGCTGACCGCGCCGGCCTGGAGCAAGGCGCGCTTCGGACCGGGCAGCACATAGCCGTCGACGATCGGGCCGTTGATCCGGATTCCCTCGACCCGGGCGCCGACCTGGTTTTCGGTCTGGATCGCCAGGATCCGATCGGCCGGAATGTCGCGCAGCGCCGCCAGGCTGCGCGCGCCGAGCCGCTCCTGGACCTGGACGCCGATGCGCTCGGCCTGGTCGAGGCTCGGCCCGTCCGACGTGTAGTTGCAGCCGCTCAGCATGGCGCCGGCGCGGAAGAGATTGCGCGACAAGGGGCTGAAGATATGGGCCGCGACCGATGCCGCGCCGGCGGACTGGCCGACGATCAGCACCTTGTCCGGATCGCCGCCGAAGCGGGCGATATTGGCGCGCACCCAGCGCAACGCCGCAACCTGGTCCATCAGCCCGTAATTGCCGGAATGGCCGCCCTGCTCCCGGCTGAGTTCGGGATGGGCCATGAAGCCGAGCGCGCCGACCCGGTAGTTGAAATTGACGAAGATCGCGCCGGCCCGCGCGACCTGCTCGCCGTCATAATTGGCCATGCCCGACGAGCCGATGGTGAAGCCGCCGCCATAAAGGAAGACCACGACCGGCAGCCGTGAGCGCGCGGTCGCCGCCGCCGGCGCCCACAGGTTCAGAAAGAGGCAATCCTCGGACGTCGGCTCCTCGCCGAAATAATGGTTGATGTCGTGCGGCCGCAGCACCTGGATGCATTCCGGGCCCCTGCGGTCGGCATTCCACAGCCCGGTCCAGCGCGCCGGCTGCGGCGCCGCCCAGCGCAGCGGCCCGACCGGCGGCACGGCAAAGGGGATGCCGAGATAGGCGCGCACGCCCGAGGCAAGCCGCGTCCCCGCCACCGCGCCGCTTTCGGTCCGCACCGGATCCGATGCGATCGGGTTCATGCCGGCAATCGGCGCTGCCGATGCGAGCGCCGGAGCGGCGAGGGCCAGGGCCGCAATCAGGAAGCGCATCTTTTCCTCCTCGTCCCGGTGACCGGGCGGACCCGCTAGCGGCCCAGATGCCGGTCGTAGAATCGCACCGCGATCTGCTGCGCCTCGCGCGTTTCCGGCAGCGCCGCATTGGTCATGAAGCCGTGGCCGAGCCCGTCATAGATGAGCAGGTCGCTCTCGACGCCGGCGAGCAGCATCCGCCTGTGGCTGTAGGCGGCGCGGCTCATCGCGAAATCGCGGCTGCCGGTGATGAAGATGGTCGGCGGGAAGCGGGCGAGGATCGCCAGATCGTTGGCCGGCGTGATGTCCGGCCGGGCGATGTCCATCCCCTCGAAATAGGCGATCGGCGCGGTGCCGGGCGGCGGCGGCGCGGCGCCCTGCCCGGGCGCCGAAGGCAGGAGCAGGCCGGCGAAGCTCGACGAATCGCCGTCGAACTGGGCGCCGGCGCCGGCGCAGTAGATGCCGGCGACGCCCGGCGCGGGCAGCCCGATCCGCTGGAAATGGGCGATCGATTGCGCGACCAGCGCGCCGCCGGCCGAGCATCCGAACAGGCCGATATTGCGGGCGGGATGGCTTCTCAGCAGCGACCGGTAGACCCGGGTGAAATCCTCGGTCGCGGCGGGGAATCTGTGCTCGGGACCCTGGCGATAGAGGATGGTGACGACCCGGAAGCCGCCGAGGCTGGCGACCGGGATGCTGACCATCAGGCCATTGGCGCGAATGCCGGTCCTGAAGCCGCCGCCGGGCGCGTTGATCAGGACGCGGTTGCGGTTGCGGGCCGGAACGCCGCCGCGCGGCGTGATGATCGCGACCGGGATTCCGTCGATCATCGTCTCCTCGACGTCGACCGGAAAGGCGGCCCGCATGCGCGCGACATTGGGCTGTAGCCGCTCGTTCATCTGCGCGCGCAACGCGTTCATGTCGGAGGTTTCGGGAGGCGGCGCGGCGCCCGGGCCTTCGGTCGGCCGCGTGGCGATCAGCGCCTGGCGCGCCTCCCGGCTCATGATCGGGGACAGCGGAACCTGCGCGTCGCCTATGTGGAAAATGCCGTCCGCGGACTGGGTCACGGCCGGGCCCGGCGCCGGACCCGGCTGGCCGGGCGCGGGCATGGCGGCGACGCCCAGCGCGCCGATCAAGGCCAGGGCTCTCGCTGCGTTGCGGATCATGATGCGGTCCCTCTCCAGCACGTCCGGCCCTTCGCGGGGGTCTCCGGCAAATCGGTAACCGATCGCGCAAAATATGTCCACGCCGGTTAGTTCATGCGACTCGACGCCGACTCGGCGGCGACTCGAAAAGATTGCCGTCACGCCCGGAAAGCTGACCGCGACTAAGACAAAAGTGACTGATCCCAAGGCAATGAGGCGACCCTGCCCTCTGCCCGTTTGGCGATTGACGTTAACTGATTCGTACATTAATTCTCGACTCAACCGGGCCGGAAGATGCCTGCGGCGAGCGTGAGGGGGAGTGTCGGCGGGATGGTTTGCAGCAAGGTTTCGTCACCTCCATCGACCCGTCACGCCGCATGTCGCGACGCCGCGCAGCCCGCGTGACCGATAGCCCCTCCCCTCAGGATGCGAACGCGCCCCGCTTCGTCGCGGGGCTGCTCGGGCGGGACATCCTGGCCTCCGGCTCTCCGGCGCTGCACGAAGCCGAGGCGAGGGCGCAGGGCGCGCAGCTCAGCTACATCTTGTTCGATTTCGCCCAGCGCGGCTGGGACGAGCAGGATCTGCCGAGGATCCTCGATGCGGCGGCGACGCTCGGCTTTTCGGGCCTGAACGTCACCCATCCGTTCAAGCAGTCGATCATGCCGCATCTCGACGGGCTTTCACCCGGCGCCGAGCAGGTCGGCGCGGTCAACACGATCTCCTTCGCCGGCGGCAGGACGACCGGCTTCAACACCGACGTCACCGGGTTCGAGGAGAGCGTGCGCCGCGGCCTGCCCGGCGCCTCGCTCGATCATGTCATCCAGTTCGGCGCGGGCGGCGGCGGCGCCGCAACCGCGCACGCCTTGCTCGACCTCGGCGCGCAAAGGCTGACCCTGTTCGATTCCGACCGGGGCCGGGCGGAGGCGCTCGCCGCCGATCTGCGCGGTCTCTTCAGCGCGGCGTCGATCGACGTCGGCGACGACGTGGAGGCGGCCGCCGCGACCGCGTCCGGCTTCGTCAACGCAACCCCGATCGGGATGGAGAATCACCCCGGATCGGCGGTTCCCTTCGAGCTGCTCCAGCCTCGTATGTGGGTCGCCGACATCGTCTATTTCCCGCTCGAGACGGCCCTGCTGCGCGAGGCCAGGCAGCGCGGCTGCCGCACGCTGGACGGCACCGGCATGGTCGTCTTCCAGGCGGCGGCGGCCTTCGAGATCTTCACCGGCCTCCAGGCGGACCGCGCCCGGATGCTCAACTCATTTGTCGAGGCAATTCACGATCCGGTGGTGCGCGCAGCCTGAAAGCAGGCGCGCGTCTCCAGCGGAATTTCAATCGGAACCGGGCGCAATAAGCCCGACCAAAAGGAGGGGAAGATGAACCTGGACGTCCTATTCATGAACGGCCGCCTGCGGGCGGTTCGCCGCCTCCGCGGCGGGACATCGCTCCCGGTCCTGCTGGCGCTTTCGGCAATGGCGATGCCGTCCGCCGCACGGGCCCAGCCCGCATCGCAGCCGGCGGACAACGCTCCGGCCGCCGCCGCCGCCGATGAAGAGGAAATCGTCGTCACCGGCTCGCTGATCCAGCGTCCGAACAATGTTTCGGTCTCGCCGATCGTCACGGTCGACCAGACCGGAATCCGCCAGTCGGGCCGGACCAACCTCGAAGAGGTGCTGAACCAGCTTCCCGGCTTCACGCCTTCCGGCGCCGCGGGCAATGGCGGCCAGGGCGGCGGCGGCCGCGTCACCCTGAACCTCCACGGCCTCGGCTCGAACCGCAACCTCGTCCTGCTCGACGGCCGGCGCCTGCCGCTCGCCGACATCAACGGCAATGTCGACATCAACATCCTGCCCGAGGCGATCATCGGCGGCGTCGACGTGATCACCGGCGGCGCCTCGGCGATCTACGGCTCGGACGCCATGTCCGGCGTCGTCAACTTCCGGACCTTGCGTTCCTATGAGGGCGTCAGGCTCGACGCCCAGATCGGCGATTCCTTCCGCGGCGATTACCTGACCTTCAATTCCTCGCTGCTGGTCGGCACCAGCTTCGCCGACAATCGCGGCCATCTCATGATCGCGGCCGGCTACGCATACCGGCCGAGCCTCAACGGCTCGAAAAGATCCTCCTTCTACCGGCTGGTCACGCCTTCGTCCTTTATCGGCCAGTCCACCTTCGTGCCGGACGCGACCAACCTGCCCTCGCAGGCGGTGCTCAACGGCCTGTTCGCCGGCTACGGCATTGCCGGGAACATCAATCGCACGATCAATCTCGGCTTCAACGACAATGGCTCGCTTTTCACGCAGACCGGCGCGATCAATTATCGCGGGCCGACCACCGGCGCCTTCGCGATCATCGGCGGCAATGTCCGCATGCCCGTCGGCCTGCAGGTCGACCAGCTGAACTCGCTCGACCGGCGCTCGCTTTATGGCAAGTTCGATTACGACATCACGGATTCGATCACCGCTTATGCGCACGCGCTCTACGTGGATTCGACGGTTGGAACGGCGAGCGGGCGCAGCCTCACCCAGTTCGGCACGCTGACCACGATCCCGATCACCAATCCGTTCATTCCGGCCGACCTCAGGACCCTGCTCGCCTCCCGGCCCAACCCCGCCGCGCGCTTCACCTGGAACACGCGCTATGTCGGCGTGCCGTTCAAGCGGTGGGAGGAGAATTACGTCGTCCAGCAATATCTGGCCGGCGTGAGAGGCGATATCGGCGGCGGCTGGACCTGGGATGCCTTTGCCGGCTGGGACCAGACCGTCCACAACCAGAGCAATTTCAACGCCGTGCTCAAGAGCCGGGTGCAGACCCTGCTCAACGCGCCCGATGGCGGCGCCTCGCTCTGCGCCGGCGGCTTCAACCCCTTCGGCCTGGCCAACAGCCAGTCGCTCTCGCCGGCCTGCCAGACCTACATCACCAAGACGGCGTTCAGCCAGGAGCGGCTCGGCCAGACCCAGGCCCAGGCGATCGTCCGCGGGCCGCTGTTCCACCTTCCCGCCGGCGACGTGCAGGTGGCCCTGCTCGGCGGCTACCGCCGCAATACCTATGTCTACATCCCCGATTCCGATCTCGCCTCGCAGAATATCGAGGCGGTGATCGCCTCGGCGCCGGCGCAGGGGCGGATCAGCGTCTGGGAGGCCGCGGCCCAGATCGACATCCCGATCCTGCACGACACGCCCTTCTTCCAGGAGCTCGCGGTGGGCGGCGCCTTCCGTTATTCGGATTATTCGACCTCCGGAAGCGTGACCTCCTATGAAGCCGACATACGCTGGCGGCCGATCAGGTCGCTGCTGTTCCGCGGCTCCTACCAGCGCGCGGTGCGCGCGCCGAACATCGGCGAATTGTTCTCGCCGGCGACCGGCGTGCAGGTGGCGATCGGCACGCCGCCGGGCGGCATCGGCGATCCGTGCGACGTCCGCTCGACCGCACGGACCGGGGCCAATGGCGCCCAGGTCCGCACCTTGTGCCTCGCCCAGGGCATCCCCGGCGCGGCGATCGATTCCTACCAATTCCCGACGACCGCGACCGCCGGCGTGATTTCGGGCAACCTGGCGCTCACCCCGGAAAAGGCCACCACCTACAATGTCGGGTTCAGCTGGAATTCGGATTCGAGCAGCCCGATCCTGCGCCATCTCTCGCTGTCGGTGGATTATTACAATATCCGGATCAACAACGTGATCTCGACCGTCCCCGGCCTCACCACCCTCGCCAAATGCTACAATCTGGACGGATCCAACCCCAGCTACGCGGCGACCAACCAGTTCTGCCAGCTGCTGGCCAGGGATCCGCAGGGGCTGCTTTCGACCATCGGCCAGCCGTTCCTGAACCTCGGCGGCCTCAGGACCGACGGCGTCGAGATCCAGATCGACTGGGGCATCGGCCTTGCCGATATCGGCATCGGCAACGGCACCGGCCAGTTCTACGTCAACTCCGCGATCGCCTGGCTCAACCATTTCGACGTGCAGACCCTGCCCGGCACGCCGTTCCAGGACTTCTCGGGCACCAACACGATCGTCGTCGTCGGATCGACCTCCGGCCCCCATCCGGACTGGAAGGCGCTGACCACCGTGGGCTATCGCTCGGACCGGTTCGGGATCGGCCTGCGCTGGCGCTTCCTCGATGCGATGAACGATGTCAGCGCGGTCACCACCCCCACCGCGCCGGCGCCCGGCGTCGCCGCCTATCATCTGTTCGACATTTTCGGGAACATCAACGTGACCGAGACGATGGCGCTCCGCGCCGGCGTCACCAACCTGTTCGATCATAATATCCCGCTCGTCTCCAGCTCGCAGACCAGCACGGACCCGGCCACCTTCGATATCGTCGGCCGGTCCTTCTATGTCGGCGCGACGATCCGGTTCTAAGGGGGAGCCGGGCGGCGGCATGTCTGCCGCCCGGTTGCTTTTGGCTTTGTGCGCCCTGCTGCCGGGCGCCGGTCCGGCATGGTGTTGGCAATCCGCGCCTGACGAGCCTTCCTGCACTCCCGGCGCCGGACTGCACTTCGTCTGCGGCGCCGAGCGGCCCGAGGACCTTGCCCACATCCCGGGCAGCCCCTGGCTGATCGCCAGCGGCTTCAGTCCCGGCGCCGGCCTCAAGCTCGTCGACACGCGGACACGCACGCTTCGCCGCTGGTATGCGGGTTCGGCGGACGAAATTGCCCATGACGCTTCGGCCTATCCGCTCTGCCCGGGGCCGCCCGACCCGGCCCTGCTCACCCCGCGGGGCCTGAGCCTCAGGCAGACGGGCGCCGGCCGCTTCCGGCTCCATGCGGTCAATCACGGCGGCCGCGAGAGCATCGAGATTTTCGACGTCACCCTCGCCGGCGCCGGCGCGCCGCAACTGCGCTGGATCGGCTGCCTGCCGATGCCGCCGGGCCTCGTCGCCAACGCGGTCGCGACCTGGTCGGACGGGACCGTCCTCGCCACCGTGCTGACCAGGCCCGGCACCAGCATCGCCGATTTCGTGCGCGGCCATCCGACCGGCGGCGTCTATCAATGGCGCCCGGGCGACGCCGACTTCCGGCTGCTGCCGGGCACCGAATTGCCCGGCAATAACGGCCTCGAAACCTCGCGCGACGACCGCTTCTTCTACGTCGTCGCCTTCGGCTGGCATTCGATCCTGGTCTATGCGCGCGCGGATACGTCCTTGCCCGTCCGCCGCATCCTCGCGGCCGATTTCATGCCGGACAATATCCACTGGTCCGGCGGCCGGCTGCTCGCCGCCGGGATGCGCACGGACGAGCCGGCCTGCGGCGGGCTGCGCCGCATCGTCGCCGGCGTCGCCGATCCGATGCTCTGCCATCGCGGCTATGTCGTCGCCGAGCTCGATCCGGCGACTGGGAGGCTGACCACCATCGCCGAAGCCGGCCCCGACCCCGGCTATAACGGCGTCTCGGCGGCGACGATCGTCGACGACATGTTGTGGCTGGGATCCTATCAGTCGAACCGGCTCGCCTGGCGGCCGCTGCCGCGGGCTTCATCCGCGCGTTGACCAGGCGGGTGCCCTTGTGGCAATCGGCAGGCGGATCGCGGGCGTAGCTCAATGGCAGAGCAGAAGCTTCCCAAGCTTACGACGAGGGTTCGATTCCCTTCGCCCGCTCCAAAATCCGAATGTCCAGCCCGCGCCATGGCTCGCTTGCGCCGTGCCTAGGCGGAGAGGCGGCGGCTTTCCGGAAACTCATCCGCCGCGGGCGTATAGGCGGCGACTCCGCCGCCTTGGCGCTTGATCCGACACAAGGCATCGTCGGCGCGGGCGAGCAAGACGTCCATGTTGCGGCCCTGATCGGGGGAGGTGGCATAGCCGACCGAGGTGCCGATCACGATTTGGTGGCCGTCGATCGAGAAGGGCCGGGCGATCTCGCGGCGGATCCGCCGCGCCAGCAGGTCGGCCTCGCCGCGGTTGCACGCGCCGTGCTGGAGAATCACGAACTCGTCGCCGCCCAGCCGGGCGGCGATGTCGCCCTTGCGCAGCAGCCCCGTCAGCCGCTCCGAGACGGCGCGCAGCAGCGCGTCGCCGGTCGGGTGTCCATACAGATCGTTCACTGACTTGAATCCGTCGAGATCGAGACAGTGGACGATGAGGATGCCCGCCGGCTGCCCGCGCCCGACGATCTCGTCGAAGCCCTCGCGCAGGGAAAGGCGGTTGCGCAGCCCGGTGAGGGCGTCGGCACGGGCGAGGGATTCATAGGTGTGCCGCATGGTGATGCCGCGGACGGCGCTGCGATAGCGCTGCACCACGCTCACGATGCCGCCGCCGAGGAACAGGAGCAGCAGCATCGCGACCGCCAGCCGGATCGGGCTCGGCGTCGTCAAGGCGATGATCACCGCCGGCATGATGGCGATGACGAGACTGGGTATGGCGATCCACGGGCGCAGCGAAACGCCGGCGGCGACGCCCGCGCCATAGCCGAACATGAGGCCGACGACGAGCATGTGCGCTTCCGGCGTCGCGACCATGAACGCCCGCGCCGAAAAGGCGCCGAACATCAAGGCGAAGATGAAATAGCAGGCGGCGAAACGGCGCTCGAGCGTTCGGGCGGTCGCCGCATCGAGCATCTCGTGATTCACGCAGGTGCGGGTGAGCAGCAGGTTCGCGATTCGGGCGGTCACCGCGACCATGCCGAGCGCGATCAGCAGGTCGAGCAGCAGGTCGGGCGTCTGGAGGGCGATCAGCGTGCCGACACCGAAGAAGGAGAGTGCGATGATCGCGGTAGGCAGCAGGGTGCAATGGACGCTGCGGACGAGGTCGACATAGGTGGCGTCCGGCAAATTTGCTTTTGTCTTGAACATGTTGACCCTCTCGCCAAAGGTCATGCGCGCAAATGGTTAACGACCGATCACCCGCGGTCACCGCGAATACCCTCTCGCGCCGCGCGGCGGAGCCATTTGGCTGCCGCTTCGGCGCTGCTGCCGGCCGGTCGTCCGGCTAGGGCCGCTGCCCCTGCGCGCCAGTGGCAAGCACGAAGGTCATGCCTGAGACCGGGTTGCGGTGCGCAAGCAATTGTCCGCCATGGGCGAGCGCGACCTGGCGGGCGAGGGTCAGGCCGATCCCGGCGCCACCCTCCCTGGTGGTGAAGAAGGGCACGAAAATCTCCTCCAGCCGGTCCGCGGCGACGCCGATGCCGTTGTCGGCGACTTCGAAGCGGACCCCTCCCCCGTCCGCAACACAGGCGAGCCGGATCTCGGCATCGTCCTTCCCGGCTACGGCCTCGGCGGCATTGCGGACCAGGTTCATCACGGCCTGGCGCAGGAGATCGGCATCCGCTTCGACGGTTTCGGCATCGGTTTGCAACAGTGTCGAGAATCCGATGCCGCGGGCGCGCAGGTCGGCGCCGGCGAGCGCGTCGATGTCGCCAAGGAAGGCGGCGAGATCGATCGGGGCGAGGTCCGGCGCGGGGAGGTCGGCGATGATCCGGTAGCGCTCGACGAAGCTCATCAGATGACGGCTTTGCCGCGCGATCGTCTCGAGCGCGGCGGAGGCGTCGACGGGGGTGCCGGTCCCGGCCAGCCGCATCAGGCTCTCGGAGAGCGAGACGATCGGGGTCAGCGAATTCATCATCTCGTGCGCGAGGACCCGCGTCATCGCGTGCCAGGCGCCGACCTGGACAGCGTCGAGCTCACCCGCCACCGCCTGCAGCGATACGAGCCGCTGCGGGCCGCCACCAGGAGTGGAGAAGGCGCCGACCCAGACCAGTATCGAGCGCCCGTCGCCGAGGGTCAGCAGCTGCCGCCCGCCAACCGGCAAGGCGAGGATTTCGGCGGCGGCTTCACCCTGCAGGCAGTCGACGTCCTGCAGCCCCCCGGCCTCGCGGCCCGCCAGCAAGCGGCCGGCGCGATTGGCGAAGTTGATGCGCCCATCCGGCGCCAGCACGAACAAGGCGATGGTCACCGCGTCGAGCAGGCCGAGCGCGAGCTCCAATTGCTGCGCCCGCGCGCGCGATTCCGCATTTGCGGCCGGGACGACGGCGTCCCGGCTGCGACCGGCCAGCCCGATGACGTCGATCAGCAGCAGGCCGATGGCCGCTGCGACGACCAGGGCGGTCGCGAAATAGGGCGTCGTCGCCAGCAGCCGGAAAAGCAGGCCGGCGAGAATGACGGCGAACAGCAGGCGCCAGCCGGCGGCCGACACCAGAACGGCCCGGCGGCCCAGGGCGCTAAAGGCCATGCTTCGCCATGCGGCGGTAAAGCGCGGGTCGGCTGACGCCGAGCGACGCCGCGGTCCGCGCGATATTGCCGTCATTGCGATCGAGCGCGCGATCGATTGCCAGCCGCTCCATGCCGTCGAGCGTGGCGCCCTGGCGCGCGGCGGCGGTGCGGGCGGCGGCGGCGCGCACCGCCGCGACCAGCGCATCGTTGCGCCAGGGCTTGAGCAGGAAATCGTCGGCGCCGCGCTTCAGGCTCTCCACGGCGAGCGACACCGCGCCGAACGCGGTCATGAACAGGATCGCGACTTCGGGATCGATCGCCCTGATCCGCGCCAGCGCATCGAGCCCCTCGCGGCCGGAGCGCTCGCCGGCGGCGAAGTTCATGTCGAGCAGGACGCAATCGTAGCGGGCGGCGCCCACCATCGTATCCACCTCGTCGGGCGAAAGCGTGGAGTCGATCCGCGCGACGTGCGGCTCGAGCGCCAGCCGGATTGCCTGGTGCACGTCGGGCTTGTCGTCGACGATGAGGATTGCGGCGAGACAGTCCATTCGCCGACACTAGCAGTGCGCAGGGACCCCACTCAACATGTCCGGATGCGGACACAGCCAAATCGCGAAATGGGATGATGTTGAACGTAACTGACTGAGTTCAGAGCATTTCTTATCCTTGCGCCGGTCATGTATCATCCCGACGATGATCGAGATCAGAGACCTTTCCAGACTTTATCGAACCGGCGACGTGGAAACGCGGGCGCTTGCCGGCATCTCGCTGGACGTCGCCGCCGGCGAGTTCGTCGCGGTGATGGGCCCGTCCGGCTGCGGCAAATCCTCCCTGCTCAATATCCTGGGCTTTCTCGATGCGCCGGGCGGCGGCACCTACCGGCTGCTCGGCGAGGAGGCGCGGACCGAGAGCGCGCGCACCCGGCTCAGGCGCGCTCATGTCGGCTTCATCTTCCAGAGCTTCAACCTGGTCGATGAGCTGAACGTCGCCGAGAATATCGAGCTGTCGCTCCTCTACCGCACCGGCGCGCCGGCGCCGCGCGGGCGGGTCGAGCAGGTGATGGAACAGGTCGGCATCGCCCATCGCGCGCGCCACCGTCCGCAAAGCCTGTCCGGCGGCCAGCAGCAGCGCGTCGCCATCGCCCGCGCCCTGGTGTCGTCGCCGCGCCTCATCCTCGCCGACGAGCCGACCGGCAATCTCGACAGCGCCAATGGCGCCGCCGTGATGGAGCTGCTGAGGGCAGCGGCCGATGCGGGCACGACGATCGTCATGGTCACTCATTCGCCGCTGCACGCGGCGGCGGCCGATCGCCGGATCGCGCTGCTCGACGGCCGGCTGGTCGGCGAGACGATGCTGTGATGCGGGCGCGCCATTTCCTGATCGCCTGGTCGCGCAACCTGGCGGCGAACCGCCTGCTCTCGGCGATCGCGATCCTCGGACTCGCCATCGGCCTCGCCGGCGCGATCCTGATGGCGCTGATCGCGCGCGTGCCGCTCGGCTACAACCACCATGTTCCCGATCACGACCGGACCTACCTTGCCGTCTCGGTCATGCGATCCGAGGGCATGGCGCCCGATTACCAGGAGGCGAGCCCCGGCGCCGCCGCCGAGCTGCTCCGGCTGAACCTGCCCGAGGTGGAGGCGGTCGCGAGACTGGCCGAGGCCGAGGTCGAGCTGCGCCGTGGCGCCAGGGGCCGCAGCGAGAAGATCTACTGGGCCGACCCGGCCTTGTTCGACGTACTCCGCCTCCCGGCTCTTCACGGCGATCCGCGGCAGGCGCTGGCCCGTCCGGACGGGCTGGTGACGACCCGGACCGAGGCGCTCCGCCTTTTCGGCCGCGACGATGCGCTGGGCGAGACAATCCAGGTCGCCGGCGCGCTGATGGTCCTGCGCGCCGTGATCGCGGATCCGCCCCCGAACCGGACCGATCTCGCCAGCGGCATCTTCGCCTCCGGTCTCGGCGCGGGCTCCGCTCTGGCGGCCTTGAGCCCCGATGCCGCCGGCACCTTCTCGATCGGCGCGCGCACCTATTTGCGGCTGCGCCCCGGCGCTTCCCCGGAAGCGGTGCAGGCGCGGATCCCGGCACTGATCGCGGGCCTGCTGCCGCCGCCGCTGCGCGAGGCCTACCGGCTGGAACTGGTGCGGATCGATCGGCTGGCGCTCAACGAAGGCTTCCATCCCGGCGCCGGCCAGCGGCTTTTCATCGGCGGCCTGGTCGCCTTTCTGGTCCTGTTCATCGCCGCCGCCAATTTCGTCAATCTGAGCGTCGCTCTCGCCGCCCGCCGCCGCCGCGAGATCGGCGTGCGCAAGGCGAGCGGCGCCGGCCGCTGGCAGATCGCCGTCCAGTTCCTCGGCGAATCGGTGCTGACCGTGCTCGTCGCCACCCTCCTCGCCGTCGCCGCCAGCGAATTGCTGCTGCCCCACGTCAATGCCTTCCTCGAGACGCAGGCCCTGTTCGACTATGTCGACGATCCCTCGCTCCTGCTCTGGCTGCTGCTCGGCGCGGTCCTGCTCGGCCTGGCCGCGGGCGCCTGGCCCGCCTTCCTCCTTTCCTCCCTGCCGCCCGCGGCGATCCTTCAGGACAGGAGCGGCGCCGGCAGCGGCGGCGCGCTGGTCCGCAACGCCCTCGTCACCGGCCAGTTCGCGATCCTGATCGGCCTCGTCATCTCCACCGTCACGGTCCACCGGCAGCGCGCCTTCGCCACCGACGAGGCGCTGCGGATGGACGTCGACCAGGTGGTGACCGTCGCCGCCCCCTGCCCGCCCGCCTTCGTCGAGGAGGCCAGAAAGCTGCCCGGCGTCCGCGCCGTCTCGTGCAGCGGCGCTGAGCTGCTCACCGGCGAAATGTTCGCGTTCGTCGACTGGCGTGGCGAGCGCATCTCGACCGACCTGATCGCGGCTTTGCCGTCGACCTTCGCCCTGTACGGCGTGCGGCCGGTGGCGGGGTCGCTCGCCACGCTCCCGGCGGGCGGCGAGGAGATCGTGTCGCGCATCGTCGTGAATGAAGCCGCCGTCCGCCGGTTCGGCTTCGGCTCGCCGGCGGCGGCGATCGGCGCCGTCCTGCCGATCCCGGCCGACGGCGCCGGGCCCGACAGCCGCGCCACGATCGTCGCCGTCGTTCCCGATTTCGCCTTTCATTCGATCGAGACGGCGATCGAGCCCAGCGTCTACCGTGCCCGCCCGCACGGGGCCTATTCGCCCGGCCTGGTTTCGATCAGGCTGGCCGGACGGGACGTGCCGGAAACCCTGGCCGCGATCGACCGCCTGTGGCACGCGACCGGCAACGCGGAGCCGATCGAGCGCGCCTTCGTCAGCGAGCAGATCGAGCGGCTCTACCGCAGCCTCGAGCGCAACGGCCAGCTGTTCGCGATCTTCTCGGGCCTGGCCATCTTCCTGGCCTGTCTCGGCCTCGTCGGCCTGTCGCTCTCGACCGCCGATCGCCGCACCAAGGAGATCGGAATCCGCAAGGCTTTGGGGGCCAGTACCGGCCAGATCCTCATGTTGCTTCTCTGGCAGCTCAGCCGCCCGGTCCTCCTCGCCAATATCCTCGCCTGGCCGATCGCCTGGTGGCTGATGCGGAAATGGCTCGACGGATTCGCTTATCATGTGCCGCTGCAGGTCTGGCTGTTTCCCGCGGCTGGCCTCGTCGCTTTGGCCGTCGCGCTGGGCAGCGTAAGCGTGCTTGCCTTCCACATCGCCCGTCAGAAGCCGGTCTTCGCCCTCCGCTACGAGTGAGCGGGTCAGGCCACTTCGGGCACGACATCCCGGCCCGCCGCCTCGAGCCGCGCGACGAGATCGGCGCGGCAGGCGTCGAGCAAGGCCTGGTCGGTGCTGCGGATCACGAAATTGGCGCCGACCCGCCCCTCGCGGAAGAACGGGTAGGAGCCGATCTGGCAGCCGGCATGCGCCGCTTCCGTCTCGGCGAGGATGTCGGCCACCTCGCTTTCGGGCGCCCAGCATCCGATCGTCGCGGAAAGGACCGGCTTGCCGCCTTCCAGCTGGCCGGACAAGGCCTCCAGCATCAACCCGGCGATGTGCGGCACGCCTGCGAGGATGAAGACGTTGCCGATGCGGATGCCGGGCGCGCCCGACATCGGATTCTCGATCAGTTCCGCGCCCTCCGGCACGCGCGCCATCCTGAGCCGCGCCTCGGTGATGCCGCCCCGGCTTGCATAATGGCTTTCAAGCGCCGCCCGCGCCCGCGGATGGACGATCACCGGCACGCCGAGCGCCGCCGCGATCGCATCGACGGTGATGTCGTCATGGGTCGGGCCGATGCCGCCGGTGGTGAAGAGATAATCGTAGCCGTCGCGCAAGGCGTTCACGGCCGCGCCGATGCGGGCCATGTCGTCCGGCACCACCCGCACTTCGGACAGCCTGATCCCCTGCAGGTTGAGCCAGGTCGCGATCTGCCCGACATTGCGGTCCTGCGTACGCCCGGACAATATCTCGTCCCCGATCACCAGCAGGCCGGCCGTCCAGACGCGCTCGCTTGCCAAGTCCTGCAACTCCGTTCGGGGCTGACCCGGTCCGGGCCCCGGACTTCCTTAGTGCGGCGAAGGCAGAAGAAAAGGCCCTCGGCATGGCTTGGCGCGCGGGCGGCCGCTCATTCTCCGGCCAGTGACAGGATGAACAGCATGCACGCGGCCATGGAAGCCACCGTGCGGACATGGTTCCACGCCGTCCAGCGCCGCAGATAAATGGCCCAGGCCTGCTCGGAACCGGAGCCGCTCGCCGCCAGCGCATTGTTGAGGGGGACGTTGAAAAACATCGTGACGACGAACATGCCCAAAAAATAGACGAGTCCGCCGGCGAGCATCGGCAGCGCCCCGGGCGTGCCGAGCCGATAGAGGCCGAGCGCGGCCAGGATGAGGCTTGCAAAAGTCGTCGCCAGGAACAGGGGCAGGAACAGCGACTTCAGGATATCCTCGTTGATCGCGTTCATGGCGGCAGCGCCTTGCGCGCGATCGAGCCGTTCCAGTGCGCGCATGATGAAGCACGAAAAGGCGAAATAGACCCCGGCCATCAGCCCGCAGCCGGTCGCCGCCAGCCAGAGCAGGATCTGCGCGATCGCTCCGCTCACGGCCATGTCAATTCTCCGCCGGTGCGAACCTGTAGCGGACAAGGTATAGATCCATGCCGCCGGCTTCATTGCGCCGGCCGGAGAATGCAAGCCGATCCCGGTCCGACCAGTCGAGCATCGGGCCATAGGTGTCGAACCGGCCGTTGATGCTGTCCGGAAGGATGATCCCCGCGCCGTAGCGGCCGCGCACCTTGCTCGCCTGGAAGAGGTCGACCCTGTCCGTCCGGAAGTCCATGGCACGAGCGAAGACGATGGTCGCGCCATCCCGCAGGAACGTCGCGTCGAACTCGTTGGCCGCGGTGTTGACGCCGCCCGCAAGCGGAGCCGCGACGGCGAAGCCATGCCCACGCCGCCGGGCCGTGAAGAGGTCGTGACCACCCGCGCCGCCGCCGCGATCGCTCGAAAAGAGCAAGGTGCCGCCATCGGGCGAGAGCATCGGTGCGAATTCGTTGCCGGCGCTGTTCACGCGGGCGCCGAGGTTGACCGGCGTACCGAAGCCGGAGGCGCTGACGCCCACGCGATAGATGTCGTCGCCACCGGATCCGCCCGGCCGGTCCGAGCAGAAATAGACGAAGCGTCCATCGGCGGAGAAAGCGGGGTCGAAGTCCCGGCCGCTGCTGTTGAACGTGACGGGCTGCGCGGGCCCCCAGCCGCCGGCCACGCGGCGCGACATCCAGATATCATAGCCGCCGGCACCCCCCGGCCGGTCGCGGCTGAACCACAGGGCCGTGCGGCCGTCCGGGCTCAGCGTCAGCCGCACCTCCGAATAGCGCGTCGAAGCAATGCCTGGTGCAAACAGCTCGGCCGTCCCGACGATCTCCAGGCCCCGCCCGTCGCCGGACGCGGCGGCGGCGGCGCCGGCCGCCGTCGCCAGCATCGCGACCGCCGCCAACGCCTCTGCCATGGTCCGGCGGGCTATTGCCTCATCCCCGCCGGACGAAGTCGCTGACCCAGTTCGTCTCCCAGGTCATCCCGCCGTCGGCGGACATCGCCTGCTCCCACCGCGCGGAATCGCGCGTGATCCGCGACCAGCGCACCTGCGTCTTGACGGGTCGGCCATCGAGCACGTCGTCGCCGTCGAATGTGCCGACACCCTGGGCAAATCGCCCGCGCAACGGCGGCGCGAATCCGGAAGGCGCGCGCCCGTCGAGCCACCAGCTCAGCCATTCGCCCCGTGTCGCATCGAAGGTGCGCATGCCGATTCCGCGATGCGGCCCGGTATCGCGCCCGAACAGATTGTCGCCGATATTGCCCGCGCCGCCCAGCACCGGCCAGTTCACCAGCGTGCCGTGGAAACTTTCCCATTCGCTGCTCGCGGCGAGACGGTGCCTGAGCCTTCTGTGCCGGACCAGCCAGCGACCGTGCAGAAAGTCGAAATCGCGCGGATAGCCGGCCTGCAGCGGCAATTGCGTCGGCGCCGCCGCCGTGCGCGTGAAGAAATTCTCCCAATTCACTTCCCAGGTCGCGCCGCCATCGGGGCTGAAGGCCTGTTCCCAGTGCGGACGGCGGCCATATATGTCGAGCCAGCGGAAGCGGGCCAGGATCGGCATTCCCCTGAGCGTGTCCGGGCCCTGGAAGACGCCGCTGCCCCCAGCGAAGCCGCCGCGCACCGGCGCCTCTATAGACGTCGGGTTTCGCCCGTCGACCCACCAGATCGCCCAGGTCCCGCTTGCCGGATCGAATGCGCGGACGGTGAGGCCACGATAGGTCCCGCTCGGGATCTCGACGATATTGTCGTCGATCGTGGCGAGACCATCGAGCGCGAGCCACAAGGCGCTCTCGCCGGGAAACTCCTCCCATTGGGTGCTGCCGGCCAGCCTGTCCTTCAGGCGGCGGTGCCATACGTCCCAATTGCCGATCAGCCAGTCCCAATCGTGCGCATGCGCCGACGGGGCGCCGCCGGCCTGTGCTCCCGCAGCGGCCGATCCGAGGAGTCCGGCCGCCCCGGCGCCGACGATCATCTCTCTCCGCCCGAGCTGCAAATCCATTCTCCCATCGAACAAGGCGCGCTCGGGATGCCAGCGTTCCGCCGCTTGTGGCTATGCAAAGCTTCGGGCTGGAGGCTAAGTCATATTTGTGCTCGGCCGAAGCTTTCCGTCTCTCGTCGCGATTCGCGCCTTCGAAGCCGCGGCGCGGCTCGGGAGCTTCACCAAAGCGGGCGAAGAACTGGGGACCTCATCGGCATCGGTCAGCTATCATGTGCGCCGGCTGGAGGCGCAGCTCGGCGTCACCTTGTTCAGGCGCCACCCGCATCGCGTGGAGCTCAGCGAGGCGGGAGCAACGGTGGCCGCCGAGACGGTGAAGGCCTTCGAGGGCTTGCGCGCCAGCTTTGCGCGCGCGGTGGATCTCGACGAGGGACGGCTTTCCCTCACGACGCTTCCCACCTTCGGCACGAGCTGGCTGGCGCCCCGGCTCGGGCTGTTCCGTGCGAGGCATCCGGATATCGCCGTCGCGCTCGACGTCTCCGACGTTGCCGAAGACCTGACCGGAGGACGGTTCGACGTGGCGGTTCGCAACGGGGACGGCCAATGGCCCGGGCTGAGGACCGTCGAGCTCTTCCCGAGCATCTTCATGCCGCTTTGCGTGCCGGAGCTTAAGGACGAAGCATCGCGGCTCGGCAGGCCTGGTGCCCCGCTGACGGTCCCGCTCCTCGGTCGTCAGGATTGGTGGGCGATATGGTTCGGGAAGCTGGCGCCATCCGGCATCCCTGCCTCGGCCCGTTTCGGGACCACGCTCTCGGCCGAGCACCTCGATGTCGCCGCGGCCCTTGCCGGGCACGGCATCGTGATTGCCTCGCCGATCCTCTTCGGAGCCGAACTCGCGGCCGGACGGCTGGTGCCTGCACACGATCTGGTCGCGGCCGCCGGCCGCTCCTTCTGGCTCGCCTGGCCCGTATCGCGACTGCACAGCAGGAAGATCGCTCGTTTTCGGGACTGGATCATGGAAGAGGCCGCGGCGGCGCGGTGCGCAACCTCGGCGTTCATCGACCGCGCCGCTATCGTGCCGTGAACCCGGTCCCCCGGGGCTTCCGGCCTCGGCGGCCCGCCAATCCTTCATTGTTCCACAGGGCTGGCGAGACTATATCCGGTCCATGGATACGCATCTCCTCGACCGCGACGCCGGCATCGTCGGCCGCCATGGCGCCATCAAGCTGCACGGCCCCGAAGCCTTTGCCGGCATGCGCGCCGCAGGCCGCCTCGCCGCCGACATACTCGACGCACTGGTTCCCCATGTCGTCCCCGGCATCACCACCCAGGAGCTGGACGACATCGTCCATCGGATGACGCTGGACGCCGGCGGCGTCCCCGCGACCCTCGGCTATCGCGGCTATACCAAGAGCTGCTGCACGTCGGTGAACCATGTCGTGTGCCACGGCATACCGGGCGATCGCGCGCTCAAGGAGGGCGATATCGTCAATATCGACGTGACCCCGATCCTCGACGGCTGGCACGGCGATACCAGCCGCATGTATCTGGTCGGCGACGTCGGCATCAAGGCGAGCAAGCTGGTCCAGGTCACGTATGAATGCCTGATGCTCGGCATCGCCCAGGCGAAGCCGGGCAATCATCTCGGCGATGTCGCCCACGCCATCCAGACCCATGCCGAGGCGCAGCGTTATTCGGTCGTCCGCGATTTCTGCGGCCATGGTCTCGGCCGCGTCTTCCACGACGCGCCTGAGGTCGTCCATGCCGGTCGCCCCGGCACCGGGCCGGAGCTTCGCCCCGGCATGTTCTTCACCATCGAGCCGATGATCAACATCGGCAAGCCTGCCTCCAAGATCCTCGACGACGGCTGGACGGCGGTCACCCGCGACCGCAGCCTGTCGGCCCAGTTCGAGCATTCGATCGGCATCACCGAGGACGGCTGCGAGATCTTCACAAAAAGCCCCAGGGGCCTCGACGCGCCGCCTTATTCCTGAGCCCCGGCCGGTCGAGTCGGGTCGCGGTCGCGCGCCACAGTGCTTCTACCCGTGACGGAACGAACCATAGCCGGGCCGTGTTGACGACCCATGATGACATATTCGGAATGCCTGGCGAAAGCCGACGAAGTGGACCGGCTCGGCTACGAATGCCCAACCCAGGACGGTCGCGAGGCCTTTGCCCTGTTGGGACGCGGATGGCGCAGATCGGCGATGTTCGCGCGCCAGCAGCAAGCCTGGGCCGAGATGCGCGCCGCCGCCTAGCGCCGCAAGGACAGGCCAGCCGGCATTCACTGCCCGAGCGCCTCGGCCACCGCCTCGGCCAGGGTCGTCGGCCCGTAAGGCTTGGAGATCACCCGAAACGCGGCAGCGGCCCCGTTGAGTAGATCGTCGCTATAGCCAGTGGCGAGCAGCACCGGCAGGCCGGGATGGTCGGCATGGACACGTTGCGCCAGCTCAATGCCCGTCGTGCCCGGCATGACGATATCCGACAGCAGCAGATCGAATTCGGATTCGCCGAGCCGCGCCAGCGCCTCGTCGGCCGAGCCCACGCTGGTCACCCAATAGCCGATATCGGCAAGCACGCCCTCGGCGAATGCCCGAACCAGATCATTGTCCTCGACCAGCAGGATCGCCTTGCCCTCGACGCGCGGCGCCTCCTTCCGGCTTTCCGCGGCCGCTGCGAGCGCCTTGTCGGATCGCGGCAGGAAGATGCGCACGATCGTGCCTTCGCCGGTCCGCGATTCGATTTCGGCGCGGCCGCCGGTCTGGGCGGCGAAGCCGTGGATCTGGCTCAGCCCCAGCCCCGTTCCCTTGCCGATCGATTTGGTGGTGAAGAATGGCTCGAAGACGCGGCTCAGCACGTCGGGCGTCATGCCCTCGCCAGTGTCGGCGATGCCGATACAGACCTCGCCGGCGGCCTCGACATTGGCGGTCGACAGCGTCAGCCGCCCGCCCTCCGGCATCGCGTCGCGCGCGTTGATCGCCGCGTTGAGCAAGGCCGATTCGAGCTGCGCCAGATCGACCTCCACCCGCCACAGATCCGGGCTGAGATCGAGCCGCACCTCGATGCGCGTGCCGAGCATCCGTCCCAGCACGTCGTGAAGCGCGTCGAGGCGCGTATTGAGGTCGGTCACCTCCGGCTTCAGCGCCTGCCGCCGCCCGAAGGCGAGCAGGTGGCTGGTCAGCGAGGTGGCGCGCTCGGCGGTCTCGATGATCGCATCGAGATAGCGGTCGCGCTTTGCCTCCGAAAGGTCGGCGCGCTTCAGCATTTCCGCCGATCCGCGCACCACCGTGATCAGATTGTTGAAATCATGGGCGATGCCGCCGGTCAGCTCCCCAAGAGCCTGCAGTTTCTGCGCCTGGAACAGGGCGGTGCGCGCTTCCTCCAGCTCTTCGGCGGCGCGTTTCTTGTCGGTGATGTCGCGGGTGATCTTGGCGAAGCCGGTAAGCGAGCCGGTCTCGCTGAAGATCGGGTCGATGACCACGCTTGCCCAGAAAAGGCTGCCGTCCTTGCGAACGCGCCAGGCCTCATTCTCATATTTGCCTTCGCGCAGCGCCGTTTCGAGCGCGCGCGCCGGTTCGCCGCGCGCCCGGTCTTCCTCGGTATAGAATCGCGAGAAATGCTGGCCGACGATTTCGTCGGCCCGGTAGAGCTTGATTGCTTCCGCGCCGGCATTCCAGTTGCTGATCGTGCCGTCGGGACCGAGCATGTAGATCGCATAATCGCGCACTCCCTGGACGAGCACGCGGAAGCGCTGCTCGCTTTCAAAGAGAGCGCGCTGCGCGGCGTGCCGCTCGGTGATGTCCCGGGTAATCTTGGCGAAGCCGATCAGGGCGCCGTCCTCGCCGCGGATCGGATCGACCACGACCTGCGCCCAGAAACGGGTGCCGTCCTTGCGCACCCGCCAGCCCTCGGCTTCGAACCGGCCCTGATCGGCCGCGGTCCTCAGGATGTGGCCGGGAAGGTCGGCGGCCTTGTCCTCCTCGGTAAAGAATGCCGAAAAATGGCTGCCGATGATCTCACCGGCCTCATATCCCTTGAACCGGCGCGCGCCGGCATTCCAGGTCGCGATATGGCCGCTCGGCTCCAGCATGTAGATGGCGTAGTCGGTGACGGCGTTGACCAGCAGCTGGAAACGCTGCTCCGCACCGCGCGTGTCGAAATCAGGTCGATCGGCCATTATCGTCCAATTGCGCGGCCGGAAGATGCCTCCGGCGAAAGTTCCAAACCCCTCCGCCTCGTAACGCCTATTTCCGCTTCGTCAAACTTGGCGATTCATTGCAAGCCTTGGTAATTCTTCCCTAACTTCCTCATGTCATGAAGGACATACGGCGCAGTGCCGTCCAGCCAGGGGACCAGCTGCAAGCCGGAAGTACAGGCTTTTGGGGAGTCTGGCGCGTGAAGTTGATGGATTGGGCGAACGACATCCGTTCCGCCGTCGGCCTGGGTTCTGACAAAGCTGCGAGCGACGCACAGCATCGCCGTGAGGAGCGGCGCGACGTCATCGGTCGGAAGGTGATCCTGCGCCAGCGCAAGGCGCTGGGGGTCATGCACCTCAAGAATCTGTCGAGCAAAGGCGGCTGCGGGCTTACCGACATGCCGCTGGCGGTCGGCACCCTGGTCTTTGTCGAACTCAGGAAGCCACATTTCTGGGCGGCGGAGGTCCGCTGGGTGCGAAGCCTTTCCGTTGGCCTGCAATTCTTCAGGCCGGTGCGGCCCGAGATGCTCGAAAAACTGCTGGCTCCGCCGGGCGAGACCGCGCATCCACCCTCGCTGAACAAGCGCAACGCGGCGTGATTGGGGCCGGCCTCGCGGCCGGCGCCCAACTTCGGATCCTAGTGGGCCGACCCGGTCTGCACGCGCCGGTAAGGCACGAACTCGCCGAGGAAGACCGTACCCGAATACATACGGGAGCCCTGGTCGAGCAGCTGCACGGTGTCGATGCTGCACAGCTGCGACGAGTAGAGCCGGTTGACCATGATATCCCAATTGTCCATCGATTCCGCTCCGCCGCGCGGACGGTTGACGTAGATGACGCTGCCGGCGTCGTAGACGATCGCCGTGCCGGGGATGATGTGGCTGCCACGGACGCGGTGCAGGTCGATGCAGTCGACCGGTTCGCCGGCGACCCGGCCGGCGATGGCGCGGGCCAGCTCCGCCTCATGGTCGGCGGGCTTGGCCTGGGCCGATCCGGCGACGAGGGCGAGGCTTCCAACAAGCAGGGGAAGAAGTTTGCGCATGGTGCTGCTCCTTACGTTTCTGATTTGGCTCCTGCAGAGCCATTTATCAATGGCTGCATGAACCGGGCCTGACCCGTGATTTCATTGCGCTGGGAGTGGGTGCAGGATAGCCCGGTCCGGTGAGCGCCGAAGAGACACGCATCCTGGCCTGGTCCCCCGAGGCGATCGGCGAGGCGGCGCGCCTGATCCTGTCCAGCCTGCCCGTGGCGATGCCGACCGAGACCGTCTACGGCCTCGCCGCCGACGCCACCAATGGCGCGGCTGTCGCGCGGATCTACGAGGCCAAGGGAAGGCCGAGCTTCAACCCATTGATCGTCCACGTTGGCGGCGTGGAGCAGGCCGCCTCGTTCGCTTTGTTCGATGAGGAAGCCCGGGCGTTGGCGGCGCGCCACTGGCCGGGTCCATTGACCCTGGTCCTGCCCTTGCGGCCCGGCTCCCCGATTGCCGCTTTGGTCACCGCCGGGCTGCCGACGATCGCCGTGCGGGTGCCGGCGCACCCCGCCATGCGCGCGCTGATCGAGGCGGTGGGGCGGCCGCTCGCGGCGCCGTCCGCCAATGCCAGCGGCCGGCTCAGCCCGACCCGCGCCGAGCATGTCCTCGCCAGCCTCGGCGGCCGCATCCCTCTGATCGTCGACGGCGGTTCGACCGCGCTCGGCCTCGAATCCACCATCGTCGCCGCGACCGGCGGCGCGCTCCGCCTGCTCCGCCCCGGCCCGATCGACCTCGGTCTCGACATCGCGCAGGGCGGCGGCGTCGAGGCGCCCGGCCAGCTCGTCAGCCATTATGCGCCGCGCAAGCCCGTGCGTCTCGAGGTCCGGGCGGCCGAAGCCGGCGAATGGCTGATCGGATTCGGCGCCGTCGCCGGGGATGCCAGCCTCAGTCCCTCGGGCGATCTCGTCGAAGCCGCCGCAAAATTGTTCGAATTGCTGCACCAGGCCGAGGCCTCGCCTCATGCCGGGATTGCCGTCGCGCCGATTCCCGACGAAGGTCTCGGCACCGCGATCAACGACCGCCTGTGCCGCGCCGCCGCGCCAAGGAAGGACATCGGATGAGACATCTGCTCCTCGCCCTCCTGCTGCTCCCCCTGCTTTTCGCGGCGTCGTCGGCCCCCGCCCAGCCGACCCCGCTGCCGCGCATCGAATCGCGCGGCGGGCGGCACGCCTTGATCGTCGATGGCCGCCCGTTCCTGATGCTCGGCGCGCAGGTCAACAACAGCTCCAATTATCCGGCGATGCTTCGTGACGTGTGGCCGACCATCCGGACGCTTCACGCCAACACGGTCGAGGTGCCGATCGCCTGGGAGCAGATCGAGCCCACCGAAGGCCGGTTCGATTTCTCCTTTCTCGACACTTTGCTGCGCGAGGCCCGCGAGAATGACGTGCGGCTGGTGCTGCTCTGGTTCGGCACCTGGAAGAATACCGGGGCCAGCTACGCGCCGGAATGGGTGAAGACGGACACGACGCGCTTCCCGCGCATGCGCACCCGCGAAGGCAATGCTCATTATGTCCTTTCGCCGCATGGCCGTGCGACGCTGGAAGCGGACCGCAACGCCTTCGTCCATCTGATGCGGCACCTGCGCGACGCCGATCCGCAACACACGGTGATCATGGTCCAGGTCGAGAACGAGACCGGCAGCTATCGCAGCCCGCGCGATTTCTCGGCCGCCGCCCAGCGCCTGTTCGACGGACCGGTGCCGGCCGCGCTGGCCCGGACGCGCCGCGCCGGCAGCTGGAGCCAGGTGTTCGGCCCGCGCGCCGACCAGGCCTTCAACGCCTGGCACGTCGCCCGCTTCGTCGATGAGATCGCCGCGGCGGGGCGCGCGGTGCTCGATCTGCCGATGTACGCCAACGCCTCCTTGTCCGATCCCTTCACAGAGAATGGCGCCGAAAACACCGCCAGCGGTGGGCCGAACTGGAACGTGATCGACGTCTGGAAGGCGGCGGCGCCGCATCTCGAACTGGTCGCGCCCGACATCTATAATCGCGATCCAGCCGCCTATATCGCCTATCTCGACCATTATAACCGGCCGGACAATGCGCTGTTCGTCCCCGAAACCGGCAATTCCGCCGAATATGCCCGCTTCTTCTGGCCGACGATCGGGCGCGGCGGGATCGGATTCGCCCCGTTCGGCATGGATCAGACCGGCTATTACAATTATCCGCTCGGCGCCGATCGGCTCGATGAGGCCACGGTCGAGGCCTTCGCCGCTCCCTTCCGCCTGTTCGCACCGATCGCCCGCGATTGGGCGCGGCTCGCCTTCGAGCACCCGACCTGGGGCTTCGCCAAGGGCAGAGACGGCGCCGACCAGTCCACGATTCTCGGCCGCTGGCGGGTCAGCGCCCAGTTCGGCCTGTGGCAATTCGGCGAGCGCGAATGGACCTGGATCGAGACGCGGCCCAATCCCAATGCGGCCCGGCCGGTTGGCGGCGGCGTCGTGCTGCAGCTTGGCCCGGACGAGTTCCTCGTCGCCGCCTCGGATGTCCGCATCCGCTTCGTCCCCGCCGCTGCCGACGGAGGCAACATGCAGTGGCTCAGCGTCGAGGAAGGCACATTCGTCGGCGGCGTCTGGCAGATGCGCCGCCGCTGGAACGGCGACCAGAGTGACTACGGCCTCAACTTCACCGGCCAGCCCGTCCTGCTCAGGGTGCGGCTGGGCACCTATCGCTGAGGTCGCCGGACTACCCGGCGCGCGCCTCGCGCTTCTGCTTGACCAGCGGCACGACTCTGTTCGCTTCGTCCATCAGCGGCACCGAGAAGCGAAACCGGGTGCCCCCGCCTTCTCGGCTGGCGAGCCATATCTCGCCCTCGTGCGCCTCCACGATGGTCCTGGAGATCGACAGCCCGATGCCCATGCCCTCGGGCTTTGCCGAATTGGCCCATTCGAACAGATCCTCCGATCGGTCGGCTGCGATGCCCGGGCCACTATCCTCGACCGAGACGACCGCCTGATCGCCCTCGGCCCTGGTGCTCAGGATAACGCGCGCGTCCGGCAAGCCGGCGGCCGCCTCGCATCCGTTGCGCACGAGATTGATGACGACCTGCTGAATCTGGACGCGATCGGCTTCGATCATCAGCACACCGTCCGTCTCACTTTCGATTTTCACTGCCTCACATGCGCCGACGCGGAGGAGATCGACGGATTCGCGAACGGCATCGTTGAGATCGAAGGATTCGCGTTTCGACGGCCCTCCCGTGGTCATGTTCCTGAGGCGGCTGATGATCGCGCCCGCCCGCAGCGCGCCTTCCTCGATCGCCTTTATGTCCATCGCAAGCGCGCCCGCGTCGCATGTGCCGGCCGCAAGAAGCAGGCGGCATCCCGCCGCATAGTTCGAAATCGCAGTCAGCGGCTGGTTCAGCTCATGGGCCAGCGTGGCGGCCATCGTTCCCATCGCGCTGACCCGGCTGAGATGGATCAGTTCGGTCTGCAGGGCCAGCACCCGTTCGAGCGCGAATTTGTGCTCCAGATATCCAGTGAGATCGACCAAGGACGCGAAATATTGGACGATCTTGCCAGCCCGGTCCCGCACCGGGCTGATATATACCCCGGCGAGGAAGACCTCCCCGTTCTTGCGACGGCATTCCAGCTCCAGCGGGATCTCCGAGTCCTCGCCGGCCGACGGCTCGATGCTTGTGCGCGCAACGGCATCGCCCCCGGCGACGAAGCAGAAGCCGAAATTCCTGCCGAGCAGCTCATCGCGACCATAGCCCATCAATGCGACGAAACTGTCGTTGACGAAAATGATCGGATGGCCGGGGGCGCCGGCATTGATGAACAGCATCGGCATCCGGGTCGTCTCGGCCGCAACGACAAATGGCCCGAGCGCGTCGTGAAACCGCTCCACCTCTTGTTCGGCGGCGGTCTGTGTCGATTCTTTGGACTCGGCCATTGCCGGCTGCTCTTGTCGGGGGTTTCACCCGCGACAACATTCCTGAAGCGTAACAGTTCAGATTGCTGATCAAATCCGCCTGTGCGGCCACGAACGCGCCCGGCCGCGCGCGCTGGCCGTCCCGCCGGCACCTCGCTGGTGGCCGATTTGTCCCCCCGGCTTCGCGGTGTTATCCCGCTGAGGGACAATTTGGGGGAACTCAGACATGTTGTTTCGTGCATTGCTATTTGCGACGGGCCTCGCCGCCGGCGCTGGCGCCGCTCTCGCTTTGGCCCAGGACGGTCAGGCCTTGCCCGTCTGCCCGGACCGTCTGGCTGCGGGGACCGGCGGGCTGCATTGCGTCTGCCCTTCCGAGGCCACCGCGACCGGATCGGTCTGGGGCTCCGATGTCTATACCGACGACAGCGCCATCTGCCGCGCGGCGCTCCATGCCGGCATGATCGGCACCGAGGGCGGCGCGGTCTTCGTCGTCGAGGCCCCCGGCCAGCCATCCTATCCGGCGGTCACCCGCAACAGCGTCGCCGGCGCCGCCTGGCCGGCATGGGGGCGCAGCATCGCCTTCCGCAACGTCTCGGAAGCAAGCGCGGCCGACAGTGTCGCCGCCTGCCCGGCCAATGCCGCCGGCCTGGCCGTCGGGACGCGTTTGACCTGCGGCTGCTCGCCGGCCTCCGCTGCCGGGCCGGTCTGGGGAAGCGGGCCCTACACCGCGGACAGCGCCATATGCCCGGCCGCGCGCCATGCCGGGCGAACCAGCGGCAATGGCCACGAGGTTGTCGCGATCGTCGTCACGGCGGGAAAGGCGAGCTACGCCGCCAGCACGCGGAACGGTATCGCCGCGGGTTCCTGGGGGCCCTTCAGCGCGAGCTTCGACTTTCAGGACCCGCGCTAGACAGGCTTAAAGTCAGGCGTAATTGATCCTCAACACAGGCACCATCGCTCCCGGCGCCGGGTGCGGCAAGGTGACCCGCAGGCCATCGGCATCGCGGCGGAAGTCAAGCTGGCCACTGCCGAGCAGGGTGACGCGCTCGGCCGGCACGCCGGCCAGCGAGGCGATGACCACTTCCCCGCCCGGCCAGTCGAGCAGGATCGCGTAGAGCGCGCCGGCCTTGCTGGTGAAGCGGATGTCGGCGCTGGTGAACGGCGCGGCGGTCGTTTCGTTCAGCTCGCCCGACGGCGGCCGGGTGGGGCCTTCGCCGAAGGCGCGCCAGGGCCGCGACTCGTAAATCGCCTCGCCGTTTACCGCCAGCCAGCGCTCGATCCCGTCGAGGATCGCTTCCTCCTGATCGTCGATCGAGCCGTCGCCGCGCACCGGGATACTGAGCAGCAGATTGCCGTTCTTCGAGACGATGTCGGCGAGGCGCTGGATCACCAGCTTTGCCGGCTTGTAGCCGCGCCGCTCATAAAGGCCGCGATCATAATGCCAGTTGCCGATGCAGGTGCAGGTCTGCCACGGCTCGGGGCGGATCGCGTCGACGAAGCCGCGCTCCACATCCTCGACGATTCCGGTTCGCTGCGCCGGGCTGAGCCGCTTGGCGGTCAGCACCCCCTCCAGAGCGCCGCCATGAAGGCGCCGGTTCTGCGCATAATAATGGGCGGCGGCCCGGATGCCGATCTCGCCGAACGGGAGTCCGCTATCGTCGAAATAGACCAGATCGGGCCGGTATTTCTCGACGAGGTCGATCTGGCGAGCCAGCCAGTTGCGGGCGAAGGCGGCGTGCGCGGGCGGCACGTCCTCGAGCCATTGGCCGTCCCGGCTGCCGTGCCAGGCGTTCATCGCGGCGATGCCGCCGATCCCGTCCGGCGGCACGAAGCTCGGGCCTGTGTAAAGCGCCTGCGGATCGAGGCCCTGCCAATATTTGCCGCGCCCGTCCCGCGCGCGCAGGCGAAATGCGTCGTAGCGCTCGCCGCGCCGCGGACCTTCCGCATCATAGCCATAAGCGGTCTGCCACCAATGCCAGGCATGGCTGCTATGGTTGCTGACGCCGAAGCGCAGCCCGGCATTGCGCGCCGCCCGCGCCCAGCCGCCGATCAGGTCGCGTCGCGGCCCGACCCGCATTGCATTCCAGCGATGATGGGCGCTGTCGAACGTGTCGAAATTGTCGTGATGATTGGCCAAAGCCACGAAATAGCGCGCGCCGGCGCGGGCGTAGCGCCGGACCAGGGCATCGGGCTGCCAGCGTTCGGCGCGCCAGCGGCCGATCAGGTCGATGAAGCCGATGTCGGCGGGATGGCCATAGGTGCGGACGTGATGATCGTAGGCGGGATGGCCCTGGACGTACATCAGCCGCCCGTACCAGTCGCCCGCCTCGGGGACGCATTGCGGCCCCCAATGCGCCCAGATCCCGAACTTGGCGTCGCGAAACCAGTCGGGCACGCGAAAGCCCGAAGCGAGCGATGCCCAGTCGGCTGCGCGCGCCTGCCCGGCCAGGGCGGCGGCCGCAGCGGCGCCGCCTAGGAACAGTCGCCGCGAAAGCTCAGCAGACAGGGGCCCGGTCCTTCAATTCTTGCGCCATGCCGATCCCTTTCGTCTCCAGGATAAGGATTACGGGAACCGGGTCAAAGCTGTGGCCGCTTCGCGCGCCGCGGACGCCCGCGCGGCAGGGTGAAGCGGAACACGGCGCCGCCCTCGGGCCGGTCTTCGCCCCAGATCTTGCCGCCATGCGCCTCGACGATGGTGCGGCTGATCGGAAGGCCGATCCCCATGCCCCCCTTCTTGGTGGTCATGAACTGGGAGAAGAGCCCGTCGACATCGGCCCCGCCGAGGCCGGTGCCGCTATCCTCGACCGCGATCTCGATCATGTCGCCCTCGACGGCGCGGGTCGAGACGACCACGTCCTTGCCCTGCTGCTCCTCCATCGCGTCGACCGCATTGCGGATCAGGTTGATCAGCACCTGCTGGATCTGGACCCGATCGGCCCGGACCCAGATCGCGGCCGGATCGAGATCGAGCCGGTGACGGACGCCGAGCGCGTCCTCGTCGAGGAAGGCGAGAACCGCGGCATCCTCGATCAGGCGGGGAAGATGCTCGACCATGACCGAGACGGTGCCCCGCGACACCAGCTCGCGAAGCCGCCGCACGATCTCGGCCGCACGCAGGGCGCCGGATTCGGCGGCATCCAGCGCTTCGCCCAGCGCCGGATCGTCATTGCCCGTCTTACTGGCGATCCGCTTGGCGCCGCTGATGAAATTGCCGAGCGCGGTCAGCGGCTGGTTGAGCTCATGGGCCAGCGTCGAAGCCATGGTCCCCATCGCGCTCAGCCGCGAAACGTGGATCAGCTCCGCCTGCATGCGCCGCATCTCCGCCTCCGCGCGGTGCCGCTCGGTGAGGTCCGCCATGGCCCCGACAGCGCGGATCCCCTTCCCTTCGCTGTCGCGGATGATGAAGCCGCGGTCGAAAATATCGGCATAGCCGCCATCGTCGCGCAGGAACCGGTAGGTCGCGGACCAGCGCCGCTCGCGGCCGAGGATCGCCTCGTCGAAGCTGCGCAGCACCTCGCCCTTGTCGTCAGGGTGGAGACGGTCCTTCCACCAGGTGCCGGGGGTCAGGCCGAGCGGCGCGACGCTGCTGCCGAGGATCGCCGCGGCATTGTCGCTCCAGTCGATCGTGTCGGCGATCAGGTCGCAATCCCAGATCGCGTCGTTGGTCGCCATTGCCGCCAGCCGGTAGCGCTCCTCGACGTCCCGCCGCGCCGACTCGGCCTCTTTCTGGTCCTGCACGTCCTCGCTGATCCCGTGCCAGCGAACGATCCGCCTGGCCTCGTCGCGCCGCGGCTCGGCCCTGACGCGAAATGCACGGTAGCTCCCGTCCGCCATGCGCAACCGGCACTCGCCCGCGAATGGCCGACCCGTGGCAACGGCCTCGATCCAGCCGGCGATCACCTGCTGCCGATCGTCGGGGTGGATCGAAAGCTCGGCCTCCTGGTCCTCCCTCATGCCGGTCAGCTCGCGATATCTGGCGCTCAGCACGAGGTCGTTGCCGTCCGGGCCGGTGGTCCAGATGATCTGCCGCATCAAGGCAAGGGTTTGCCGATGCATTTCCTCGCTCTCGCGCAGCTGCGCGGCGGCCTCGCGCTGCCGGTGCACGTCCTCGACGGTGCCATACCAGCGCAGCACCGCGCCATCGCCGTCGCGCCGAGGCGCCGCGCGGACGCGAACGTAGCGCTGCTCGGCGCCCTCGCGCCCCATCTGGAACTCGGCGTCGAACGGCTCGCCGGTCGCCAGCGACCGCGCCCATCGCGCCATGACTTCGGGCTCGTCGGCCGGAAAGACGGCTTCGCGCGGGCTCGTCCCGGGCTCGAGTCCGGTCAATTCCCAGAATCTTGGGCTGATCGAGACGATCTTGCCGTCCGGCGCGGCGGTGAACACCATCTGCCGGCTCAACTCCAGCGTGTAGCGGTGCACCTCCTCGCTTTCGCGCAGCCGCTCCTCGGCGTCGCGCGTCGCCTGCTCGCCGAGCCGCTTTTCCTCGATATCCTCGGTCGTTCCAGTCCAGCCGATGATCGTCTGGTCCTCGCCACGCAGTGGAACCCCGCGCGAGCGCATCAGCCGGTACGATCCATCCGAGCGCCGCGCGCGGAACTCGCAATCGTAGCGCTCGCCCGACGCGACCGCGGCGCGCCAGACCCGTTTCACCTTATCCAGGTCGTCCGGGTGGACGATGCTCATCCAGCCATCGCCCAGCGCGTCCTCTTCGGCGACGCCGGTTACCGTGGAGAAGGGCGTGCGCATCACGGTGACCGCGCCCTCGGCGTCGGCGGCCCACGCCATGCGGCCGCTGAGCTCCATCGCGGTGCGATACATGCTCTCGCTTGCCCGCCGGCTGGCGAGCTCCGCCTCGAGCGCGGCGATCCGGTCCGCCATGGTCGAGGCGGGATCCCCCATAGTTCAGGCGCCCGGCGGCGCTGCCGGCGTGATCCCGGCTTCGAGCGCGAGGGTGAGCGCCTCGGCAAGGCTGGTTGCCTGCAGCCGGTCCATCATGTTGCCGCGGTGCATCTCCACCGTCCTCAGGCTGATGCCCAGGGAGAGCGCGATTTCCTTGTTGGACTGGCCGGCGAGCAGGCTCTGCAGCACCTCCTTCTCGCGGCCGGTCAGCGAGTCGGCGCGCTCATGAGCGTCGCGCCGGCGGCGCCCGGCGGCCTCGCGGTCCTTGAGCAGCGCGAATGCCTGCGCAAAGCAGCTCAGCAAGGCCTGCTCGGAGAAGGGCTTCTCGATGAAGTCGACGGCGCCGAGCTTCATCGCGCGAACCGCGACGGGGACCTCGCCATGCCCGGTCATCACGATGACGGGCCAGTCGATCCGGCGCTCGGCCAGCGCCTCCATGACCTGGAAGCCGTCCATCTGCGGCATCCTCAGATCGAGCAGGATGCAGCCTGGGTCGAGGTCCGGCAGCGCTTCCAGGAAATCGAGACCGCTGCCGAACGGATGAGAGCGGATCTCCGCCGCGCCGAGCATGAAGCTCAGCGAGCGGCGCACGTCGCGATCGTCGTCGATCACATAGACGCTATGGGGTTTCAGCGTATTCGTCCTTGTTCTTGAGCCCCTGTTGACGGTCCAATGGGTCCTGCCGCGCAAAAGCGCAACTGACTCTGATGCAGATCAAGACGCAAGGAACGCCCGGCGCGCCGCACGGTTCTGCCTCCAGAGAGGAGACAGCACATGGAATCCGTCGCGTCCCATTCGGAACCCAGCGAGGTCAATGCCGAGCAGGGCCAGGTGCTGGTCGAAGGCCCCGACGGAGTCGCGGTGACGCTCACGCCGGATGCCGCCGAGGAGACCGGGCGAAGGCTGATCAACGCGGCCTCGCTGGCGAGACACCAGGAAGCGCGCTGAGCCGCGCGGGGCCGGCCTCCGGCTGAAGCTGATCCATCCGGCATTGATCCGGCGCCTTGTCCGGCCGCCAGCGCAGGAACTTGGTGCCGTGCCGGAAACGGTCGCCGGTGACATGATCGTAGCGGACCTCGGCCACCAGCTCCGGCCGCAGCGGCTGCCATTCACCGGTCCGCTCGTTGCTCCAGCGGCTCGGACCGCCGGGGGCATCCCCGGTGAATCCGGGCGCCTCGATCAATGCCTCCAGCTTTCTGGTCAGCGCCTCCTTCGCCTCGGCCGGAATGGCGGACGTGAAGCCGACATGATCGAGCTTTCCCTCATCGTCGTAGAGGCCGAGCAGCAGCGATCCGACCAGGCCGCCCGCGGCCGCGTAGCGGAAGCCGCCGACCACGCAATCGGCCGTGCGCATCTGCTTGACCTTGAGCATCGCCCGCTCGCCAGGCCGATAGGGTCCGTCCCGTTCTTTCGCGATCACCCCGTCCAGTGCGCTGCCGGCCTGCGCAAGCCACGATGAGGCGGCGGCGCGTTCGATCGTGAAGGGCGACAGCAGGATATCCTCATCGTCGATTTGCGCGTGGAACGATTCGAGCGCGGCGCGGCGCTCACCGAGCGGCGCCTGGATCAGGCTCTTGCCTCCCAACGCGAGGCAATCGAACAGCATCAGCTGCGCCGGCGTTGCCGCGGCAAGCTTGCGCACCCGGCTTTCGGCGGGGTGGAGCCGCAATTGCAGCGCCTCGAAGGACAGCACGCCGTCGACCGGGATGATCAGCTCGCCGTCGAGCGCGAAACGGTCCGCCTGCAGGGCGGCTATCCGCGCCACCATATCGGGAAAGTAGCGGCCGAGCGGACGACCCGCTTTCGATTGCAGCTCCACATCGGCGCCGTCGCGGAACACCAGGCAGCGAAATCCATCCCATTTGGGTTCGAACTGCCAGCGATCGCCCTCGGGCAGGGCATCGACCAGCTTGGCCTCCATCGGCGCCAAGGGCGGCTTCACGCCGAGTCTGGAAAAGCGATTCATCGGTCCACGCATCCTCCAAAACCCAGACGCCTGCCGTTCACCGCAGTTCCGTCACGCTTCGTCGGCAAGTGGTAAAACTGCTTAATGGATCGGCGCGCAGGATGCGGCGAATGACGCTTTGCCCGGGACGAGCCGAGCCGATCCGCTCGGACAGCTCGTTGAGGCGCAAGGGAAAGTTACCTAGGTTCCCAATCGGAGCGGGAGGGATTTTGCGAATGTTGTTGTCACGCCGGCAAATCATCGAGGCTGGAGCCGCCGCTGGCGCGCTCACTGCAATGTCGTCGCCGCTTCTTGCTGCCGTCAGCGATCCGCTTCCCGGCACCAGCCCCTACCGCGTTCCAGCCCAGCCCCGCGTCGCGGTCGATCCGGTCCTCGATCCCCGCATGGTCGCACGGGCCCGCGCCGCCTTCGACCGTCACCGGGCTTCTCTTTCCAATATCGATGTCGTCGGCATCGCCGATTACACCAAGCCCTCGGGCGATCCGCGCTTCTATCTGCTCGACACCAATAGCGGCCGCGTCACCCGCCACCTGGTCGCCCATGGCCGCGGCTCCGATCCCGAGCATACCGGCTTCGTGCAGCGTTTCTCGAACCGGCCGGGCTCCGAAGCCAGCTCGAACGGCGCTTATGTGACCGGCGAATATTATCCTGGTCATTACGGCCGCGCGATGCGCGTGCGCGGGCTCGATCCGAGCAACAGCAATGCGGAATCGCGCGCAATCGTCGTCCACTCGGCATGGTATGCCGAGCCCGGCGTTCTTGCCTCGATGGGCCGCCTCGGCCGCAGCGAAGGCTGCTTCGCCTTGTCCCACACCAGCCTGCAGGAAGTGCTCGCCCGCCTGGGCCCCGGCCGCTTCCTCTACGCCGACCGGCTCGGCGCCGCCTAAACCTCTTCCGGCGCCTTCGCGTCGACCGACTCCAGCGGCTTCACCGCCGGGCCATGGATGATGCTGCCGTCGAGCGCGAAGCGCGAGCCGTGGCACGGGCAATCCCAGCTCCGATCGGTTTCGTTCCAGCCGACAATGCACCCCATGTGCGTGCAGACCGCCGAGACGGCGTGAAGCGCGCCCTGCTCGTCGCGAAAGCCGGCGACGTTGTGGCCGTCGATCTTCAGGATCGCCGCCTCGCCCGCGCCGAGATCGTCGAAGCTGTGCGGCTTGCGCGCCAGCCAGCCGCCGACCAGGTGCGCCGCGGTCGCGGCATTGCCCGCGGCGAAATCCTTCGCGCCGGCGATCGGCTTGATCCGGGTCGCGTCGAACAGCTTGAGCCAGGGATTGTTGCGCTCCTGGATCAGGTCGGCGATCATGATGGCCGCGGCGGTGCCGTTGGTGATGCCCCAGCCGTTGAAGCCGGTCGCGACAAGATAGCCGTCCCGCAGCGACGAAGACCAGCCCACGAACGGCGCGTGGTCGACCGGCCGATAATCCTCGTTGGTCCAGCGATAGTCCGCCGCGACGCCGAAATTGTCACGCGCGAATGATTCCAGCTCGGCGAAGCTCTCGCGCTCCCTGGTGACGTCGCCATGGTCGAACGTGGGCCCGGTGAAGATCATCCAGTCCTGCCCGTCCTCATCGCGATGCCCTCGCATCGAACGCTTCGGCTGCTCGACGCTGATATACATGCCGTCGGGCACCCGGCCCGCCTCGGCGCGGCCCATGATCACCGGGTGCATGTGGGCATGGTTCTCGATGTGGAACAGGCCGATCTGGCCGAGCGGCAGGTGGGTCGCCATCACCACGTGCCTGGCGTGAACGGTGCCGGCGTCGGTCGCGATCCGGTGCGGGTCCCAATCGATCACGCGTGAGCGCTCGAAGACATGGCTCCCCTCGCCCGGGATGGTCAGCGCCAGGCCCTTGACGTAGCGGATCGGGTGGAACTGCGCCTGATCCTCCCAGCGCATCGCGGCGAGCACGTCGAACGGCAGGCCGGTATCGCGAGTCAGCGCGGCGGGCAGGCCGAGGCGAAGCGCCAGCTCCACCTCCTTCTCGATATTCTCGACCTCGGCCTCGTCGTTGGTATAGGTGAAGGCCGGCTTCGGCTGGAAACTGCAGTCGAGACGATAGCTTCCGGTCAGCGCCCGGATCGTCTGGAGACCCGCTTCATTGGCGTCGGCATAGAGCCGGGCGCCGTCCTCGCCGAACGCTTTCGCGATGGTCTGGTAGACGACATTGTGCTGGGAGGTGATCTTGGCGGTCGACTTGCCGGTGACTTCCTCGCCGACCCGCAGCGCCTCGACCAGGGCGACCTTGAGCCCGCGATCCTTGAGCAGGCGCGCGGTCGTGACGCCGACGATGCCGCCGCCGACGATTGCGACATCCGCCTCGATCTCGCCGGCAAGCGCCGGGAAGGCCGATTCCGGAGCCGTGGCGTTCCAATAGGATCCTTGTTGCGTCATCGCGGCTCTCCCGGCTGAATTGTTCGGCCGGAGAACCAATGTCGCGTGCGCCCGTTCCTTGCGGGCCCGCCTGCGCCTAGTTGGCGGCGCTGGCCTGCTGGATGGTGGCTGGACCGCGGCGGTTCAACGCCTGCCGCACGGGCGCGTCGCGGCCATAAACGTCGCCATAGCTGACGATGTCGCCGTCGCTGGTGGCGGCAGCCGTGAAATAGGCGATGTAGACCGGCACCGGACGGGCAAGCGCGGTCTGCTGGGTGCGGCCGGTTTCGACGGCGCGGTCGATGTCGGCGCGGTCCATCTGCCCGGTCGGCGCCAGCAGCAAGGCGGCGAAATCGCGGACGTTCTGGGTCCGGATGCAGCCGTGGCTGAACGCGCGCGCCGGCCGGCCGAACAGCGCCTGCGATGGCGTGTCGTGCAGGTAGATCGCATATTGGTTCGGCATCTCGATCTTGACCCGGCCCAGCGCGTTGCGCGGCCCCGGCGGCTGGCGGACGCTGATGCCGCCGCTGGCGCTGCGCGTCACCTGATAGCCGCCGCCGAACCGGCCGCCCTGCGACCGGATGATGCTCTGCGGCACGTTCCACCAGGGATTGACGGTCACCGCGGTGATCTGCGCGTTGAGCTGCGGCGTCGGGGTGCGCACGGCGCCGACCACGGCGCGGTGGCGCGCGGTCACGCGGCCGTCGTCGACCAGGGCGGCGGTGAAGGCCGGGACGTTGACCAGGACGTGACGCGCGCCGAGCGTGCGCGGCATCCAGCGCCAGCGCTCCATGTTGGTGCGGATGAGATCGCGGCGCGCCGTGTCGCTTTCCGGCGTGTTGGCGAGCGCACGCTTGAGCCCCGCATATTGGGGATGGACCGGCAGCAGCGAATCCAGCGCCGCGCCGACGCCGCCGCCGCGCGTGACCTGGGCGAGAAGCCTCTGCTGCCCGGCCGTATCGAGCATGGAATCGGTCATATGCCAGTCCACCCGGGCGCGGCCGCGCACGGAACCGCCGCTCAGATCCTGGACCAGGCGAATGAAGATCGGCGTCGCAACCTGGGTCCGCGCCGCATCGTCATTGCCTGCGATCGCCGCGCGCAACCGGTCGGCGCCGTAATCGGAAGGATTGAGGCCCTCCTGGCCGATCCGCTCGACATAAGTGAGCAGCTCCTGCGCGCCGTCGCGGCTCCATGTCGGCGCCGGCTCCGAGGTGATCGTCTGATACCCCATTTGCGGCGCCGCCTGGGCCTGGACCTGGGCGCGCGCGGCGCTCTGAATCGCCCCCGGCATGGTCGGCGAAGCGAGCAGGAGAATCAGGGCGGAGAGGCGGAGGGAGCGTGTCATGATGCTCCTTTACCTGCAGAGAGAGACTTGCGCTAGACTGTTTATTATGTGCGACGAACCGAGGCCTCTTCGCGACGAAGCGCGGGCCTGCCGGGGTCGTTACGGAGCCGTCAGCGGGTGGCGGGGCTGCGGTTGACCCAGCCGAAATAGGCGGCGACCATCGCAAGCAGAAGATGAAGCCACAGATTGTTGCCGTGCAGAGGCAGCAGCCCGAACATGTCGTCGAGCCCGGGCATGACGCCCGCGACCAGGAAAATCGCATAAGCGATCGCGACGCCGCGGGCGTAGAGCAGGGCCCTCGCCTGGGCGCGCGACGCCACCAGTCCCCAGGCGCCGAAGCCGATATGGACCAGATTGTGCAGCGGGCTGATCGGGAACATGCCGAGCAGCAGCATATGAGGCTCGCCCGGCGCGATGGCGCCCCCCTGGGGCGGCTGGAGCAGCGGCGGGACGAAGCCGGCCAGGCCGACGACGAGGAAGACGATGCCGAAAACCAGTGCGAAGTTGCGCGTGCTCATCCTTGCCCTCCGGCCCGGAAGCTAGCGGCGGATCGGGCGGCGAGCCAGAGGTTTCGGGTTATGGGCCTGGTCGTCCACCTCAAGTCGGCAGCCGGGTGCAGAAATTATTTGCCGCATCCGCACCAGCCCGCTTCCCCTCCCAATCACCCATCTGGATAGCCTCGTGGGTGGTTGGGAGGGGGAGCGGGCCGGCTTCAGGACTCCGCGCGGTAAGTGTCAGAGGCCCGCGTCACGGACCCGCGCGCGGCAATTAGATCAAGCCGCGTTGGAGATCGACGCCGGACCTTCCATCGCGGCGAGGAAGGTCGCGACCGCGCCGACCGGCATGGCCGGGGCGTAGAGGTGACCCTGGAGGCCGTCGCAGCCGGCCTCGATGGCGATCTGCTCTTCCTCGCGGCAGGAGATTCCCTCGGCGACGACCTGCAGGTCCATGGCGTGGCCGAGCGTGACCGCGGCGCGGATGATGGCGACGCTCTGGTCGCGCGCGGCGATGTCGATGAACGAGCGGTCGAGCTTGATCTTGTCGACCGGGAAGCGGCGCAGGCAGCTCAGCGACGAATAACCGGTGCCGAAATCGTCGAGGACGATGCGGAAGCCGTCGCGCCGCAGCTCCTGGATCGCCGATCCGCACAGCGAGCCATGCTCGATGAACAGGCTCTCGGTGATCTCGAGCTCGATCTGCTTGGGGGCGACGCCCTCCTCCTCGGCGATCGCGCGCAGGGTGGCCGGAAAGCGCGGCGCGCGGAACTGGACTGGCGACAGGTTGACCGCCACGTTTAGGCTCGGCCACATCCGCGCCATCTTGCAGGCGTCGCGGAACGCGTGCTGGCCGAGCTCGTCGATCACGCCGCATTCCTCGGCGATCGGGATCAGCTCGTTGGGCGTGACCGCGCCAAGCGTCGGATGGTCCCAGCGGATCAGGCCTTCGAGGCCCATCACCTTGCCGTTGCCGCCGATGATCGGCTGGAAGTGGAGATCGAGCCCGTCGCCGTCGCGAAGCTGGCTGCGCAGCGAGGATTCGATCTGGTCGCGGCGCTGGACGTCGGCGTCCATCGCCTCGGTGAAGATGCGGAAGCAGTCGCGGCCGGCCGCCTTGGCGCGGTACATGGTGATGTCTGCCTTGCGCAGCAGCTCGGAGGCCTCGGCGACTTCCTTGCTGGCGAAGACGGCGCCGATCGAGACGCCGACCCTGGCTTCGCGGTCGCCGATGATGAACGGCTGGCGGATGACCGAGATGATGCGCTCGCACAGGCGGCGGACGTCGGCTTCGCCCTTGGGGCTGACCTGGACGATGGCGAATTCGTCGCCGCCGATGCGGGCGACCGTGTCGGTCTCGCGAAGCAGCGAGCGCAGCCGGTCGCCGACCTCCTGGACGAGCTTGTCGCCGGCATTGTGGCCGAGCGTGTCGTTGACCTGCTTGAAGCGGTCGAGATCGAGCATCAGCAGGGCGACCTGCTCGCCCGAGCGGCGGTAGCGGGTCAGCGCCTGTCCGAGCCGGTCCTCGAGCAGGGCGCGATTGGCGAGGCCGGTCAGCTGATCGTGCAGCGCCTGATGCTGGGCGCTCGCCTCGCGCGCCTCGAGCTCGTCGACCAGATCGACCAGTGATTTGTAGAGGAAGGACATGACAAGGATGACGGCCACGGCCGAGGTCAGCGCGATCGGCCAGATCGTGCTGAACAGCTCGAACCGGCTGTTGGCATCGTCCTTCAATATGCTGACGGTGGCGAAGTTCGTGAGAACGAGCGTCGCCACGGCGGCAGATACGATAGGTGGTCCGACTTTGCGGGAATATCTCAAAGAATCTCATCTCCCCCGAGCGACGGAGAAAATACCACCCCACCAGTTAACAAATTGCCCAGTGTGACGACGTGTTTCTGCTTAACCTTAACAGCGGCGGAAAACGTAGAATCGAGAGTTGGTTATGAGGGCGCAATCGAAAAAATCGATGGCGTTCCCGTCAAGGCGCAATCGAAAAATCGACCGCGTTCTTCTTAAGGCGCAATCGAAAAATCGACGCCCTGGGCAAGCGGCAGGTCGCGGCCGTAATTGATCGTGTTGGTGGCCCGCCGCATATAGGCCCGCCAGGCGTCGGAGCCGCTTTCGCGGCCGCCGCCCGTCTCCTTCTCGCCGCCGAACGCGCCGCCGATCTCGGCGCCGGACGGGCCGATATTCACGTTGGCGATTCCGCAATCCGATCCGGCCGCCGAGAGGAAGGTTTCGGCCTCGCGCAGGTCGGTCGTGAAGATGGACGAAGCCAGGCCCTGCGGCACCGCATTCTGCAGTGCGATCGCCTCGCCGATCGATTCATAACGAAGCACGTAAAGGATAGGCGCGAACGTCTCCTTCACCATGACCGCGCTCTGGCGGGGCATTTCGACCAGGGCCGGCCGCACGAAATTGCCTTCGATCGGCGCGCCGCCATGGACGATGCCGCCTTCCTCCCGGGCCTGCGCCAGCGCCATCGCCATCGCATCGACCGCGCCGCGGTCGATCAACGGCCCGACCAGCACGCCTTCTTCGAGCGGGTCGCCGATCCTGACGCTCGACCAGATCTGCTTCAACCGCGGCACCAGCCGGTCGTAGAGCGACGCGTGGACGATCAGCCGCCGCAGGGTCGTGCAGCGTTGCCCCGCAGTGCCCATCGCCGAGAAGGCGATCGCCCGCTCGGCAAGCTCGAGATCGGCCGAAGGCGCCACGATCATCGCATTGTTGCCGCCCAGTTCGAGCAACGCCCGCCCGAACCGCGCCGCGACGATCGGGCCGAGCTCGCGCCCCATCCGCGTCGATCCGGTCGCCGAGACCAAAGGCACGCGCGGATCGCCGGCCAGCGCCTCTCCCGCCTCGCGGCCGCCCTGCACGATTTCGAGCAGGCCGGCCGGCGCGTCGCCGAACCGTTCGGCCGCCCGCGCGAACAAATCCCCCACCATGCGCGCGCAGACCGGCGTCTTTTCGGACGGCTTCCACACCACGCTGTCGCCGCAGACGAAGGCCAGGCAGGCATTCCACGCCCACACCGCCACCGGGAAATTGAAGGCCGAAATGACGCCGACCACTCCGATCGGATGCCAGGTCTCCATCATCCGGTGATCCGGCCGCTCGGTGGCGATGGTGAGGCCGTAGAGCTGGCGCGAGAGCCCCACCGCGAAATCGCAAATGTCGATCATCTCCTGGACCTCGCCGAGGCCCTCCGACAGGACCTTGCCGCATTCCCGGCTGACCAGCCGTCCGAGCGCCTCCTTCTCCTCGCGCAGGACCTCTCCCAGCAGCCGCACCAGCTCGCCGCGCCGCGGCGGCGGCACCAGCCGCCAGCCAAGGAACGCGTCGTGCGCCCGCCCGATCGCGGCGCCGACGGCTCGGCTATCGGCGATCTCGACGCGTCCGATCTCGGCGCCGTCGATCGGCGAAACGGAGAGGAGAGCGTTCATGCGAGGCGCGCGCGCAGGGCCAGGGCGGCAAGCGGATTGCGCTCCTTGAAGCCGCTGATGAAAAAGGCGAACACGTCGCGCAACTGCACGTCGGGCGTCGCGTCGTCTACATAATGGAGGCCCGGGGGCTTCTCTCCGGCTGCCCAGCCTTTGACGATATCCGCCCAGTGGTCGAGCGCAGCCGGGCTGTAGCCTTCGGGTTTGTCCTCGCGCGCGCACTGCAGCCGCGCATAGATGAAGTCAGTGGTCGGGTCGGCGATCTGCGGATAGGTCTCGTGCTCGGCGACGACGATCGCGACATTGGCTGCTCGCACCATTGCGACGAACTCCGGACATTCGAAGCTTTCGTGCCGCGGCTCGATCGCGTGGCGCAAAGCGATTCCGTCCTGGCTCCCGGGCAGGAGGGCAAGGAAGTCGCTGAGCTCGTCGGCATCGAAACGCTTCGTCGGCATCAGCTGCCACAGGATAGGGCCGAGCTTGTCGCCAAGCTCGGTGAAGCCCTGCGCGCAGAATTTGCCGATCGATTCCGCCGCCTCGCCCAGCATGCGCCGGTTGGTGCAGAAGCGCGACGCTTTGATGGCGAACTTGAAACCCTCGGGCACCATCTTCGCCCATTTCTCGAACAGTGCAGGGGATTGCAGCTTGTAATAAGTCGCGTTGATCTCTGTCGCGTTGAGGCGCGTGCCGAGATATGCGAGCTGCTTGGTCTTGGCGAGCCCGGCCGGGTAGAACGTGCCCCGCCAGGGATCATAGTCCCAGCCGCCAATGCCGATATGGATGGCGCCTTCAGCCGCCATGAACAACGGCTGGAAAGCGCGCGAAATCAAGGCTGGTCACGGCATCGAGCTCCGCATGGCAGGCGGGAAAGGCCGGATGGTCCGGATCGATCCGCCCATAGGTCGGCTCGGTCCCTTCGTCGAGCCTGAGCAGGGCGATTGGGCAGGAGCCGGGCACCAGCTGCGATCCATGGCCCACCAGCAGGGTGGTCAGGATGCCGTAGAGAGACCCGTTTATGGTCGGCCGACCAAGGATCGCCAGCCGATATTGGCCGTCTTCGCTGGTCACCAGATAGATATGGCCGGAAAGATGCGGCATCGACACCTGTCCGTGCTGGGCGAAACGGCCGGCCCGCTCGGATTCGACGAAGACGAGGCAGGAACAGGCAGGATCCCAGCTGATCGTGGTGAGATAGCCGCAAATCCCCGGCTCGGGGCCGAACAGGGGCCGCAGCGTCCAGTAGCGGCCCTCGAGCCAGCGCACCGCGCCATGATTGTAGCCACCGAGCGACTCCGGGGCGGTTTCGCCGGTCGGCGCCGGGGCCGGTCTGTCCCCGCGCAGCGAGGTTCCGAGCGCTTCCTCCAGCCGGATCACGGTCGCAAGGGTGAAGGAGCGGCGGCCGGCCAGCGCCTTTTCGAGCGTCGAAATGCTGATCCGGGCGAGATCGGCAAGCGCCTGCCGCGAAATCCGGCGGCGCGCCAATTCCTCGCGCACCTTGTGGGCGATCTCCTCGGCGCGCTTTTCGTCCAGCCACTCGTCCTGCAGCATTGCCTCCCCTCCCCCCGGTCCGCACCAATCCGCACATATCCGCACGCTTCCGCAATTGCCAGCCACGGCGCGCCGTTTCCGGCAAATCGCGGCTGAAGAATCAGGACAATGATCGTGGCGGTGCGGAACGGACGCGGACTAATGGCGAGGCTCCTCTCGATAAGGATTCGCCACGATGCTCGCCCCCATCCCCTGGACCTTCTGTCGCCGGAACAGTCAGAGCGCATGCACGTCGCCCATCAAATCCAGGGGGGCCTCGCAAGCGACCAATGACGTGCGCGACGCGGAGTGATCGACATGCGCTTCTCCGGCCTCAGCCGCTTCGACAGGGACATGGTCTATTATCGGGAGCGCCCGGCCAGGCGCATCGCCGAACGCTTCTCCCTGCTGTTCCTCGTAACGCTCGCCGCCATCGCGACGCTCACCACGGCCCCGTCCGATCGCGGCGGCGACGATCGCGCGCCGATCGCCGTCAGCGCTGCGGTCATGCCCTCCAGCGGCGCGCACTGACGCCCTCCTCTGCGCTGGCCATCTGAACGCAGCGTCGAAGCCTCGATGACCTGATTCGGGCTGCCTGAGCTGGCGCGCCCTGCCTCTGCACCGAATCTGCACGGCCTCCATGCCGCGCCTCCTCCGCATCCGGATCAAGGCTGAACCCCCGTCCCCTACACCCGTCGCATCGCCATCGACCGGGGACGATCCATGATCCTTCGTTATTCATTCCTGCTCAAGATCGCCGGGGCCCTGCTCCTCGTCATCCTCGCCGACCTCCTGTTCTGGCTCCAGGAGCCGGGATCGACGCTCGGCATGTTCGCCCTGGCGGTGCTGATCGCCGTCGGGTGCCTGCGCATGGAGATATTCCGGCGCTGGCCGTCGCGTATCGCCTTCGCCGCCGCCTTGTATTTCGCCCTGGCCCTGTTCGCCGACCCGGGCCCGCTCGCCATGGTCCTGTGGTGGACGTCGCTCACCCTTGCGGCCCTGCTCCCACGGACGGCCCGCTTCGACGATTTCTGGCGCTGGGCGCAGCGCCTCGTCGTGCACGGCGTGCTGAGCGCGTTCGGCCTGCTGCGCGACCATCTGATCGCCGGCCGGGCGCGGCGGCGGCGCGGCGCGATCGGCCTGCGGAGCAAGGCCTTCGTCCTCATCCTGCCTCTGGTCGGCAGCACGATCTTCCTCTCCCTGTTCGCCCAGGCCAATCCGCTGATCGGCGATGCGCTGGCCAGGCTCGATTTCTGGCCGGAGTTCGATGGCCTCACCATCCTGCGCGGCATCTTCTGGACCATCGTCCTGACCGCGATGTGGAGCCTGTTGCGGCCGCCCCGGTTCACGCTCTGGGCAGCGCGGCCCGGCTCCCTTGGCGATGTCCCCCTGCCCGGCGTCAGCATCGCCTCGGTGACGCTCTCCCTGCTCGCCTTCAACCTCCTGTTCGCGCTGCAGAACGGGCTCGATATCGCCTATCTGTGGAGTGGCGCGCCGCTCCCCGAAGGGATGACGCTTGCCGAATATGCCCATCGCGGCGCCTACCCGCTGATCGCGACCGCCCTGCTCGCCGGCCTGTTCGTCCTTGTCACCCTGCGGCCCGGCGCCGCCACCGCCGGATCGCGGCCGATCCGGCTGCTCGTCACCTTGTGGATCGGGCAGAATCTGCTGCTGGTCGCCTCGACGATGCTGCGCACCTTCGACTATGTCGAAGCCTATTCGCTGACCGTGCTGCGCATCTCGGCGTTGATCTGGATGGCGCTGGTCGCCCTGGGCCTCGCCCTGATCTGCTACCGGCTGCTTCGCGGCAAGAGCGGCGCCTGGTTGATCAATGCCAATGTGCTGGCCGCGGCAATTGTCCTCGCCGGCTGCTGCGTGGTCGATCTCGGCCGCGTCGCCGCCGAATGGAACGTGCGCCATGCCCGTGAGGCGGGCGGGTCGGGCGCGGCGATCGACCTGTGCTATCTGAACCAGCTCGGCCCTTCGGCGCTGCTGCCGCTGATCGAGTTCGAGGGCCGTCCGCTGTCCGCCGAGCTGCGCGGCCGCGTGCAATGGCTGCGCAGCCGGGCGCTGGACCGGTTGGCCGCAAGCCAGGCGGACTGGCACGCCTGGACCTTGCGCAACGCCGGCCGGCTCGCCGAAGCGCAGGCGCTTGCCGCCGGACGGCCGCTGCCGCACGATCGCGATCAACCGCACGAATGCGATGGCCGGCTCACCCCGCCGCCGCCGCCCGTCGCGCCAACGCGCGCCGAGACTGACCAGGCGGCGGAAAATGAGGCGGAAGCGAATGAGGCGGCAGCGAACGAAGCGGCGCCGGCCGCCCCGTCGTCGCCCCCGCCCCGCGCCAAGCCTTTGACAGCCCGGCCCGCGCAGTGACAGACATGTACGCGATGAGCCACCGCATCCTGATCGTCGACGACGACCCCCATATCCGCCAGGTGCTGAGCTTCGCGCTCGGCAAGGCGGGGATGCTGACCGCCGAGGCGAGCGACGGCGAAAGCGCGCTCAGCGCGATCGCGGCGCAGCGGCCCGATCTGGTCGTGCTCGACATCAACATGCCGCGGATGAACGGCCTCGACGTCTGCCGAAAGCTGCGCGCCGGCGACGATCTGCCGATCCTCTTCCTCTCCTCGCGCGACGACGAGATCGATCGGGTGCTCGGGCTGGAGCTTGGCGGCGACGATTATGTCGTCAAGCCGTTCAGTCCGCGCGAGGTGGTCGCCCGGGTCAGCGCGATTTTGAAGCGCGGCGGCCGCGCGCTTGAGCAGGCCGGCGCCCGCCGGCCGGTCAGCCACGGCCGGCTGCGGCTCGATCCGCAATCCTGGGAGGCGCGCTGGGACGAGGAGCTGATCGCGGTCACCGTGACCGAGTTCCAGCTGCTGCTCCTGCTCGCCAGCCATCCGGCGCAGGTCTTCACCCGCGACATCATCATCGATCGGCTGCACGGGCCCGGCTTCGCGATCACCGACCGCACGATCGACAGCCACATCCGCAATCTGCGCGCCAAGTTCGCGGCGGCCGGCGGCGGCGACGCGATCGAGACCCGCGCCGGCATCGGCTACCGGATCGGGCCCTGCCGGGGCGGCGGCGATTGATCAGGGCGCTCAAGACCGTCCTCAAGCGTTTCTGGCCAAGGCTTCGCCTGCGCACCATCCTCTTCGCCACCCTGCTGCTGGTCGCCGCCTTGCCGGGCTTCGGCGCCGTCTTCCTGAGGGTCTACGAGAACACGCTCGTCCAGCAGACCGAGGCCGAGCTGATCGCCCAGGGCGCGGTCATGGCCAGCGCCTATCGCAGCTTCTGGATCGCCGGCGGTCCCGCGGCGGAGCCTCCCCATCCCGACACCCGCCGGGGGGAGCCGCCCCGCCTGCTCACGCCGGAGCGCCCCAGCATCGATCTCAACGCGATGCCGATCCTCGACGTGCAGCCGGGCCCCGGCCCCGCCCGCGCCGCCGCCGCGCCGCGCGCGCTCGCCGTCGCCGCGTCCCTGCTTCCGATCGCCGCGGACAGCGGCCGCACCACGCTCGCATCGATCCGCATCCTCGACGGCAACGGGCGGGTGCTGGTCGGCCGCGACGATGCCGGCGCCTCCTATGCCGCCCTCCCCGAAGTGCAGCAGGCGCTGGCCGGGAAGACCGCCACCGTCCTGCGCCGCCGCGGCGACTATGCGCCGCGTTACTGGCTCGAATTCCTGAGCCGCGCGTCGGACATGCGCGTCCACCATGTCCGGCCGGTCGTGGTCGACGGCCGGGTGGTCGGCGCGATCATGCTGTCGCGCTCGCCGCGCGGCCTGTTCCTCGGCATCTACCAGGATCGCGGCAAGATCGCGCTCGGCGTCGCCCTGATCTTCCTCACCCTGATGGTGCTCGCCGGCCTGCTGTCGCGCGGCATCGCCCGGCCGATCGAGGCGCTCGGCGCGGCGACCGAGAATGTCGCGCGCGGCACGGTCGCCATCCCCGAGCCGCCGGTCACGGCGGCGATCGAAATCCAGGCGCTCTACGCCAATTTCGCATCGATGGCGGCGCGGATCGAGCGCCGCTCGCGCTATTTGCGCGACTTCGCCGCGGCGGTCAGCCACGAATTCAAGACGCCGATCGCCGGCATACGCGGCGCGCTCGAGCTGCTCGAGGACCATGCGGACACGATGAGCGCCCGGGACAAGCGCCGCTTCCTCGCCAACGCCGCCAAGGACGCCGATCGGCTCTCCCTGCTGCTCGAGCGCCTGCTCCACCTCGCCCGCGCCGACATGGCCGTCACCGCGGAGGGGGCGGCAATTGCGGTCGACGGACCCTTGCGCGCCATCGCCGATGCGATGCGCGGGCCCGACCTGGCCGTCGCCATCGACCTCCCGCCTGGCCTGCCGCCGGCCGCGGCGGCGCCCGCTCTGATCGAGGCGGTAATCCAGATCCTGATCGAGAACAGCGCCCAGGCCGGCGCCGACGAGGTCGCCATCGCGGCCGGCCAGCGCGGCGACCGCCTCTTCATCCGCGTCTCCGACAATGGCGCCGGCGTGCCCTCGGCAGACTGCGAGCAGATTTTCGAGCCTTTCCACACCGGCCGCCGCGAACAGGGCGGCTCGGGCCTCGGCCTGTCCATCGCCCGTTCCCTGCTCGCCTCCTGCGGCGGCACCATCGCCAACCTCCCCGCCGAAAAAGGCGCCTGCTTCGAGGTAGAGCTGCCTGCTGTGACCTGAAAAATCCTCCCCGGAACGGGGAGGGGGACCGCGGCGCGTAGCGCCGTGGTGGAGGGGGCCCCGGAGTCAGTTACTGACTCCCCGCCCCCTCCGTCAGCACTTCGTGCTGCCACCTCCCCGGAAAGGATCTCGCCGCCTCAATCGTAAAGAACGTGCAGCGCGTCCGAGAACGGCCCGCGCTTGCTCAGATGCCCCGCCTTCCCCGGCGCGCGCCGCAAATTGGGCCGCTTGAGCAGGGGCTTCAGCATGCGCGGCAGGATCGCCTTGTTGATGTGGATGCCGAAGCAGGTGTGGTGGCCGCTGCCGAAATGCATGAATTCCGGCGGCCGGCGCATCGGATCGAAGCGGCGCGGATCGGGCACCCGGCGTTCGTCCATCATCGCCGAGCTCAGAGCCGCCATCACATGCGCGCCCTTCTTCACCGCCCGTTCGCGCGGCGTTCCGGCGGCGATCCTGCCGTCGGCGACCGCCACCCGCGGCAGCGCCGGCGCCAGCGGGTCGAACCGCATCGCCTCGAACACATAGCCGGCGAGCATGGCGTCATCCTCGTCCCGCGCCGCCGCCTGCGCGCCGGCAAGCGCCTCGGGCCGACGCAGCAATTGCTCGAGCGCCTGCGGCACGACCATCGGCGGCTGCGGCGGCCCGCCGACGATGAAGCCCATCAGGGCGGTGCGGATCTCGACGTCGGAAAAGCCGGGCTCGCCCGCCGCCTGCAACGCGAGGCAGCGGCCGAGCACGTCATCCTTGTCGCCGGGCGACGCGCGGCGCTTCTCGATCTCGGCATCGATATGGGCGCGCAAAGCGGGCCCGATCTCGTTCACCTCGGCGCGCAGCGCCGGATCGTTGCCGCCATCGGCGAACTGGAATTCGAACAGGCGCGTGCCCCAGACCCTGAGGTCGCCATTGGGCGGCTTCGGCACCCCGAAATAGTCGCCGAGCAGATCGAAGGTCACCCGCCGCACCAGAGCGTCGACCACTTCGAGCCGCCCTTCCCCCTCCGCGACGATCCGCGCCGCCATCTCCTCGCAGCCGGGCGCGATGATGGCGCCGACGTCCTGCGGCCGCACCACCTTGCGCATCGCATTGGCGCCGGCGTGATAAGCGGGCGTGTCCGGCATGGAGAGGAAGAAGGGCTGGCCGTCCATGATGACGTCGAGCTTCTCCTTGTAGGGGACCGCGAACAGGGCGTCGTTCTGGAAGACTTCGTAAACATCGTCATAGCGGGAGGTCATCACCGTCCCGCCCAGGCTGATGATCGGCTTGAACCGCCGCATCAGGCGAAATGCGAACGGTATCGCCGCCATCGCCCCGTTCATCAGCGCCTGCTTGAACCCGCCCGGCCCGGGCCGGAGCACCTCTCGCGAGTTGAGCGCGCTCACCGGCTGGACCGATCGGTGCCTGCGAACAGAATCGACCGGAAGAAATACTTGCCGCCCATGATGATCCCCTTGCCGCCGCCCACGATCATTACAATAGAGACGATTGCACGGCAAATCATGATGTGCCGCTTTAGTGGACCGGACCTTTCCCGCGCAGGCTCATCGCGAAGGACGCGGCGACGGTCCGTTCGGCATGTGCCGGCCCGAAACAGGTGCATTGCCGCGGCAATCCGGTCTAGAGATCGAAGACAAGGCTGCCCGGGAATTGCCATGACAAATCGGATACATTTGTTCTGTTTGAGCCTCGCAGCTTTGCTCGTCTCGATGCCGCCGGCAGCCATGGCGCAAGCCGGCCGGTCCGGCTTCTCGACGTCCCGCTCGGTCGGTGAGCGCGAATATTGGCTGGCGCTGCAATCCTTTGGCCGGTGCTACGCGCGCAGCTACCACGAACCCTCCTTCGACTTTCTCGCGACCCAGCCGGGATCGGCCGAAGAGGCCGCTGTTTACAGGAGGCTGTTCCTGACCGGTGAGGTCGGTTGTCTCGGGGACATGTCGCGCATGTCCGTGGTCGTGCGCTACATTCGCGGCACGATTGCCGAAGGGCTTCTTCTGCAGAACATCGCGGTCCCGCCGCGCCTGGCGCTCGCCGCCCCGCCATCGGTGGCGCAGATCCGCACCCTGAGCGAAGTGGCCCGCTGCTACGCGGCCACCCATCGCGCCGAGGCGCGCGCGCTGATCGCCGACACCAGTCCCGGCAGCGCCGAGGAGCTTGCCGCGCTCGAGCATATCGAAGCCGATCTGTTTCGCTGTGTCCCGGCCGTCGCGAACAATCTCCAGTTTCATTCCACCGATATTCGCTACCGGCTGGCGGAGGCGCTGTTGCGAATGCCGGCGGACGCCGCGCCTTCGCGGCCCTGACCATTTGCCGGCGCCCGGGCCTGTCCCCTCTTCCGGTCGAGAATCTCTGTCTGGACTCTCGTGCGCGCTTTCGACGGGAAGGGCTTTGGGCTAGGCTGACGCGATCGACACATGTGCGCGCCTGAGCCGGTCCGCCCACCAATTACGAGGGCGGCCTTATGCAGTTTCTCTCCATTGCCTGGTTCTTTCTCGCCGCGGCGCTGGCCGTTCTCGCCCTGCGCCGCTGTCTCGTGCTCCCGACATGGAGCGCGATGCGGGTGCTGGCGACGCTCTGCATCGTCGCCGCTCTGCCTCTCGTCGCCTTCGCCTGGTGGGGACAATATACGGCCGCCGGCCATCGTGCGTTCGACGAAATGGACGGCCTCTATCCCTTCGCGGCCGGGGCGCTTGGTCTGTTGCTGACCATGGTGGCGGCGCTGGCCGCCTGGCTGGCATCGCGCGGACGAGGCTCGAAGGTCTAGGCCGACCGCCGATCCTGGACCGGCCGCCTGGACGGGCACCCACCGTCACCCGGGGCTATAGCTTGGCCTTATGGTCGGGCGAGCGCTTGTGATGCGACTGACCGCAGGCCGGCGCTAGACTGGCCCGTCACGACTGGGACTATTGCCGATGCTCAACCGCCGCTCCTTCCTGCTCGGCTCGGCCGCGACGATGGCGCTCCTCCCCGCCGCCCGCCAGACCGCCATCGGGGCGGTGTCGCGCACGCATCAGCTTGCCGCCGTCGGCCTTTCGGCGCCGGTCGAGATCGTCGACGATTCCTACGGAATTCCCCACATCCGGGCGCAATCGATCCCCGACGCCTTTTTCGGCCAGGGCTATGTCGTGGCGCGCGACCGGCTGTTCCAGATCGACCTCGGGCACCGCCGCGAGCTGGGGCGCCTCGCCGAAGCCTTCGGTGCCGAGTTCGCGCCTCACGATGCGGCGGCGCGGCTCTTCCTGTTTCGCGGCGACCTCGACGCCGAGCTGGCGCGCGTGCCGGCGCGCCTGCTCGCCTGCGCCCGCGCCTATGTGGCCGGCATCAACGCCCGCATCGACGAGGTCCTGGCCGATCCAGCCTTGCTGCCGCTGGAATATACGATTCTCGGCGTCGCGCCGCTGAAATGGGATGTGCGCGAGCTGGTGCTGGCGCGCGGTGAATCGGCCGGCAGCGCCGGGGACGAAATCCGCCGCGCCCGCCTGGCGGCCATGGGACTGCTCGATCTCGACGCGGTGATCGCCCCGCTGCGGCCGGCATGGACGTTGCGCGTGCCCGACGGCCTCGACGCTGCGGCCGTGTCGGAGGCGGATCTGGGCGTGCTGCGCCTTGGCGGACTGCCGTTCGGTTCGCTGGTCCCGACTCCCGACGCCCCCTCGCCTTCGGCGAGCGCCAGCGACCGCACCAATGCCGGCAGCAATGCCTGGACGATCGGCCCGGCGCGCAGCGCGACCGGCCGGCCGATCCTCGCCAACGACCCGCATCTGGGCATCGGCAGCTTCGGCCCGCGTCACGTAGCCCATCTGAGCGCGCCCGGACTGGACGTGATCGGCGGCGGCTCCCCCGGGTTGCCCGGCATCATGCAGGGACATACTGATCGCTTCGCGTTCGGCCGCACCAATTTCCATATCGACCAGGACGATCTGTTCGTCCTGGAGCTGCACCCCGACGATCCGGAGCGTTACCGCCACGGCAGCGGCTGGCGGCCGTTCGAACGCGTCGAGGTCTCGATCCCGGTCAAGGGCGCGGCGCCGACACGAGCAACCCTGCGCTACGCCGTGCAGGGGCCGGTGATCTCGCACGATCCGGCGCGCCACCGCGCAACCGCGCTCGCCACGATCGAGCTGCAGCCCGGCGCCAGCGGGGCCTTCGCGATGATCGCGATCAACCTGGCGCGGGACTGGGCGAGCCTGCGCGAGTCCGCCTTCCGCTTCCACCCCTCGCCGACCAACTTCCATTATGCCGACGTGGACGGCAATCATGGCTGGCAGGTGATCGGCTTCGTGCCGATCCGCCGTCGCGGCGACGGCCTGATGCCGGTGCCCGGCGATGGCCGTTACGACTGGACCGGGATGCGCGACTTCCGGTCGCTGCCGAGCGAATATAATCCGGCCAGAGGCTGGTTCGCCTCGGCCAACCAGAACAACCTTCCGCGAGGCTGGCCGCGCAATCGAATCCCGGCCTTTTCCTTCCGGGATCCCTATCGCTACGAGCGGATCGCGTCCGTGCTTTCGGCGCAGCCGCGGCACAGCCTCGCCGACAGCGTCGCGCTCCAGCACGACACGTTGTCGACTCCGGCGCGGCAGCTGATCGCCTTGCTGCCCGCCCGCGGCTCGGCCGGGGCGGAGCCGGCGATCGCGATGCTGCGCGGCTGGGACGCGCGGCTCGACGCGGACAGCGGGCCGGCCGCCCTGTTCGAAATCCTGTGGCGCGAGCTCGGCACCCGCATGATCGCCGCGATCGTCCCCGAACGGGCGCGTGCGCTGGTGGAAGGGATTGCGCCTTCGGTGCTGCTCGGGCTGCTGGCCAGTCCCGACCGGCGGTTCGGCCCCGACCCGGAGGGGGCGCGGAATGCCCTGTTCGACGCCGCGCTCGCCGCTGCCTGGACGCAGGCGCGCGCGCAGCTCGGGCCGGACCCCGCCGCATGGCGGTGGGGCGCGTTGCACCAGGTGCGGATCCGCCACCCCTTGTCCCGCATCCCCGCCATCGCTGCGGCCTTTCCGGCGATCGAGGGCGAGGGATCGGGGGGCGATTCCTACACCGTCATGGCGCGCTGGCTGCGCGGCGCCCCCGCCTGGAACATTGCCGGCGGCGCGAGCTATTTGCAGGTGATCGACGTCGGTGCCTGGGACAATTCGCTGATGCTGAACCTGCCGGGCAATTCGAACGACCCCCGCTCGCCGCATTATCGGGACTTCTACGCACCCTGGATCCGCGGCGAGATGCGGCCGATGCTGTTCAGCCGCGCCGAGGTCGACGCGCGCGCCGCCGGCCGGACCATGCTCCGCCCCTGACGTTCAGCGCGCCAGCGCCGCGCACAAACGGTCGGTCGCCAGCGCGATGCGGGATTCGGCGGTGTCGCGATTGGAGGCGTCGTTGCGCACGCCGCGGGTCTCGGTGTTGAAGGCGAGCAGGCTGCCGGCGCGCTGATCGGGACAGAGGCTGAGATAGGCGCGGAAGCCGTTCTGATCGCCATTATGGCCGACGAACCGGATCGGCCCGGCCGAATCGATGAAGAAGGAGAGGCCGCTCTGCGTCGTCCGGGCCATGCGTCCCTGGGTGAAGTCCTCGCCCGCGGAGATTTGCGGCCGCCACATTTCCTCGAGCGACGCGCGCCTCAGGACGAGGTCGTAATCCGCCTGTCGCGCCGGATCGCCGAGCAGGAAGGCGACGTAATTCGCCATGTCAGGGAGCGGCGCGTTGAGCCCGCCATTGGACACGGTCACGCCGGTATCGGCGTCGAACGGCGCCGCGACCCGCCGGCCATTGCTGATCGTGTAGCTGTGCGAGCGATGCCGCAGCAGGAAAGGCGGCGTGCGGTCGAAATAGCTGGCATGCATGCCGAGCGGCCGCAGGATGTTCTTGTCGATATAGACTTCGTAATCCTCGCCGGTCAGCCGCTCGATCACCTGCCCCAGATAGACGATGCCGGGATTGGAATAGCTGAAGCGCGAGCCGGGACGGAAGCGGACCTCGGTATAGGGCAGCATCGCCTCGAGCTGCGCCCAGCCGGGAGGCTCGAACGGCTGCCATTCCTGGTCGCGCCACGGCCAGGTGCCGCCGCGAAAGCCGGCGCTGTGGCTCATCAGTTGCCGGATCGTGACCGCGCTCATGTCGCCGTACGGATTATGCACCCGGGCGAGTTCGGGCACGTAGCGAATGATCGGATCGTCCAGCGACAGCAGACCGCGATCGCGCAGCTGCATGATCGCGATCCCGGTCATCGTCTTCGTGATCGATGCCCAGTGATAGATGGTCCGCGCGTCGACCGGGACATGGGCGTCGGCGTCCTGCTCGCCGAGATAATCGGCAGCGACGGTCCGCCCCTCCCGCACGAAGGTGAAGCTGCTGCCGACGATGCCCGATCGCCGCACCTCGGCGCGATGGAACTGACGGAAATCCCCCAGCGCCGCATCGAAGGCGCGCTCGTCGGCCAGCGCCGGGCTCGAAGCCAGCGAAGCGGCGAACAGGAAGGCAGCGGCGAACCGGCTGGGCATGGCGATCGTGCTTCCTTCCTCCATCGACCTGCCTGGTTTGCTGGCTGGGGCGGCAGGATTCAACCTGCGAATGCGGCCGCCTGCAATCAGTCCGGCTTTATCCCGTCCACCAGGGCCGCCAGCGCAACATAGTCGATCTTGCCGGTGCCAAGCACGGGCAGGGCCTCTACGATCCTGATGTCGCGCGGGATTGCGAGCTCGGCGACGCCGTTGGCCTTTGCCCAGACCTGGAGATCGCGCGCGGTCGCGTCCTTGCGGGTGGTGAAGAGGACGAGCTGCTCGCCCTTCTTCGCATCGGCGCGGGTGACGACCGCGTTGCCGGCCTCGGGCCAGACCGCGGCGGCATAGGTTTCGACCGCGGGCAGGGACACCATCTCGCCGCCGATCTTGGCGAAGCGCTTGGCGCGCCCCCGGATGGTGACGAAGCCGGCATCGTCGATGGTGACGATGTCGCCGCTGTCATGCCAGCCCCCCTCGGGCGGCTGGAGCACGCCGGGCGCGTCGACCTTCATATAGCCGGCCATGATATTGGGCCCGCGGATCGACAGCCGTCCCCCCTCGGCGATGCCTGGGACGGGATCGATCCTGGCCTCGATGCCCGGCAGCAGCCGGCCGACCGTACCGGCCTGGAAATGCATCGGCGTGTTGACCGCAATCACCGGCCCCGCCTCGGTCGCGCCATAGCCTTCGAGGATACGCAGGCCGAATTTGTCTGCGAAGACGCGGCGGGTCTCGTCGCGCACCCGCTCGGCGCCGGCGAAGACGTAGCGGAGCGAATAGAAATCGTAGCTGTGCGCCATGCGCGCATAGCCGGCGAGGAAGGTGTCGGTCCCGAACAATATGGTGGCGTTGGAATCGTAGGCCAGGGCCGGCACGATCCTGTAGTGGAGCGGGTTCGGATAGAGCAGGGTCCGGATGCCGTTGAGGATGGGCAGCAAGGTGCCGCCGGTCAGCCCGAAGCTGTGGAAGACCGGCAGCGCATTCAGCACCAGGTCCGACGAATTGAAATCGATCCGCGCGGCGAGCTGCTTGCAATTGGCGAGCAGATTGCGGTGGGTGAGGACGACGCCCTTCGGCAGGCCTTCCGAGCCGCTGGTGAACAGGATCACCGCCGCGCTGTCGGGCGCGATCCCGCGGCGGCGATGGAGCCGGCCTGCCCAGCGCGCGGCCAGAGCGGCGCGCAATTTCGCGCCGACGCCGATGCCGGCGGCGACATCCTCCAGATAGAGGATGCGCAGCCCCTCCCCCTCCAGGGCGTCGACGATCGGCTGGAGCTTGCCCTGATCGATGAAGGCGCGGGCGGTGATCAAGGTGCGGATCTCGGCCGCCGTGCAGGCCGCCTTGAGGCTGGCGAGGCCGGCCGAATAATTGAGCATCGCCGGCAGGCGCCCGGTCGCCTGGAGCGCGAAGAAGGTCGCGACCACACCCGAGACGTTGGGCAGCAGCACGCCGACCGCTTCGCCCTGCCTGGTCGATCCTTCGAAGGCGCGGCCAAGCGCCATGCTGGCGGTGACCAGCCTTTTATAGTCCATCGGCTGGCGCTTCACGTCCTCGACGATCGCCGTGCGGCTGCCGTGGATGAGCCGCGCGTCGAGCAGCGCCTCGAAGAGCGTCCGGTCGATCTCCGATGTCTCGAAGATCATCGCGCTCATTTCGTCATGGAGCCGGCGACCGGCGATCGCGCGGCGGGCGCGCGCGGTCATCGCGCCGTCGATCTCGAACCGGCGGGGCGGCAGCACGATGAGCCTGATCCTCGGGAAGGCGCGCAGGCGGACCTTGCCGCGCAGCCGCGAGAAGGGCGTATATTGGGCGCCGTCGATCCGGACCGGCACGATCGGCGCGTCGGCCTTGTCGGCGACCAGGCCGGGCCCGTCGAATATCTTCATCAGCGCGCCGGTGACGGTGATCCGCCCTTCCGGGAAAATCACCAACGTGTTGCCCTCGCGAACCGCCTTGATCATCGCCTTGGTCGACATCGGGTTGGTCGGATCGACCGGGAAGGCGCGGAACAGCTTCAGCGCCGGCGCCATCCACCAGCGCGACGCGACCTGGCTGTTCACCGCGAAGACCGGCTTGCCGGGAAGGAAGGCGGCGAGCAGCAGCCCGTCGAGCCAGGAGACATGGTTGACCACCACCACCGCGCGCTGGCCGGGCTGCGGCATATTCTCGGCGCCCTGCAATTCCACCCGGTAAAGCAATTTCAGCGTGCCGCGCACGATCGACTTGATCACCGTCTCGGGCAGCAGCCAGCAGGAAATGAGCGCGACGGCGAGGGTGGCGAAGCCCATCGCCCCGACGATTCCGGGGATGGTCACCCCAAACGCCGTCATCCCGGTGACGATCGCGACCAGCAGCACGGTGATCGCGGCATTGACGATATTGTTGGCGGCGATGATCCGCGATCGTTCGGCCGGCGGGCTGCCGGTCTGCAGGATGGCGTAGAGCGGCACGATGAACATGCCGCCGGCAAAGGCGATGCCGACGAGGTCGATCAGAATGCGGATGCTGCCCGGGCTGGCCACGAAGTCGCTTATGCCCGCATTCGGAACCGTCACCCGGAAGGCGCCGGTCGAGAAAGACAGGTCGATCATGAAGCCGGCGAGGACCAGGGCCGAGACCGGCACGTAGCGCGCCGACACCTCGCCGCGCAGCAGCTTGTTGACGAGGATCGAGCCCAAAGCGATCGAGACCGAGAAGACCAGCAGGAAGAAGGTTACCACCTCCTCCCGGCCGCCGAGATTGCCCGAGACCAGAGGCGCGAAATCGGACAGCAAAACCGCGCCGACGGCGAAGAACCAGCTGATGCCGAGGATGCACAGCCAGGCGCCGCGCCCGTCATGCGCCGTCTTGAGCACGGTCCAGGTGCTGCGCAGCGGATTGACGTCGATCCGCACCCCGCCCCCGGCCGCCGGCGGCGCCGCCGGCACGAACAGGCTGGCGAGGAAACCGACGCAGGCCAGGCCGGTGGCGACCATTCCGGCTTCCCAGGGGGCGATCACGCCCGCGAGCAACTGCCCGGCGAGGATGGCGAGGAAGGTGCCGGCCTCGATCAGCCCGGTGCCGCCCATGATCTCGTGCGGGCCGAGATGCTGTGGCAGGATCGAATATTTGACCGGGCCGAACAGGGTCGAATGGCAGCCCATCAGGAACAGGGCGCCGAGCAGCAGCGGCACCGATTGCAGCCAGAATCCGGCCAGGCCCACGGCCATGAAGACGATCTCCGCCGCCTTCACCGCCCGCACCAGCTTCGCCTTGTCGAGCGAATCGGCGATCTGCCCCGCGAGCGCTGAGAAGAGGAAATAAGGCAGGATGAACAGGCCGGTGGCGATGGTCGCGAGCATCGCCGATTTGTCGGGCTGGTTGGCGTAGAGCGTGTAATTGGCGAGCAGCAGCATCGCGAATTTCAGCACATTGTCGTTGAACGCGCCAAGGAACTGGACGACGAACAAGGGCCCGTAGCGGCGCTTGGCGAGCAGCGAGAAATCGGGCGCGGACATCGTCTTTCATTCCTTCGAATCAGCGTCTTGAATCAACGGCTTCGATCCTGCTTTCAGCCGTGACGCTTCGTCGACATCGTATTTTCGAGCAGTGTCACGTCGCTGCCTTTGCTCGCAATGTGCGAATCACGGCAGAGAAGCGATATGCGCTAAAACTGAACAACGTTCAATTAAAATATTACGCACTGTTCAATTTGAGCCTGGAACCGATCAAGGACCGGATATCACCCGTGGTTGTTCTGGACTCGACCGGCAGCGGCGCGCAAACCGGGCGCGCCCGGCGCGTTCACGCACCCTGGCCAAGCGCAGGCGATGCGCCGGCCGGCGGAATGTCCTCGCCGTGAAATCGGATCGGCAACCTCACGCCCGGGATCGGCGGCCCCTCATCCCGTTCAAGGCGCAGCGCCATCCCCCGATGAATGACCTGTGGATCGGCGAACGCTTCGGCGAGGCTGTTGATCGGTCCTGCCGGCACTGCCTCGGCCGCCAGCGCTCGAAGCAGATCGTCGCGTGCCCAGCCGCCAGTGCGCTGGGCAATGATCGCGCTCAAATCGGCGCGCGCGGCGACCCGGTCGGCGTTGGTCGCAAAGCGCGGGTCGTCATCCATCCCGACCACGTCGCGGAACCGGCGAAACTGATCGTCATTTCCAACGGCGAGAATGAACCAGCCATCCGCCGTGGGGTAGACTTCATAGGGCGCGATGTTGGGATGCGCGTTCCCCAGGCGAGTGGGCGAATCTCCCGAGACAAGATAATTCATCGCCTGGTTGGCGAGCGTGCCAACCATCACATCGAGCAGGGCCATATCGACCCACTTGCCGCGCCCGGTCCGCGCCCGTTCGGCGAGCGCCGCCTGGATGCCGATCACCGCATATAGCCCCGTCATGATGTCGGCATAAGCGACGCCAATCTTCTGCGGCGCCCCCGAAGGCTCTCCGGTGAGCGACATGATGCCGCTCATGCCCTGCACGACGAAGTCGTAGCCGGCGCGCCCGGCATAAGGGCCATCCTGGCCAAAGCCGGTGATCGAGCAATAGACGAGGCGGGGATTGAGCTTGGACAGGCTGGCGTGATCAAGCCCATATTTGGCGAGCGTGCCCACCTTGAAATTTTCGATGAGCACGTCGGCGTCGGCCACCAGCGCGCGGACGGTTTCCCGCCCCTCCTCTTCCCGGAAATCGACACAGACGGATCGCTTGCCCCGGTTCGTCGCGTGGTAATAGGCCGCATCGCGGCTTCCATCGGCGTTGTCGACGAAGGGCGGACCCCATCGCCGGGTATCGTCGCCATCCAGGCTTTCAACCTTGATCACCTCGGCACCAAGATCGGCAAGAACCTGCCCCGCCCACGGGCCGGCCAGGATCCGCGCAAGTTCGATCACCTTGAGGCCGGAGAGAGGTCCCGGCATCAGGGTGCGGAGTTCGGAGTGATCGCGCGATCAGGGATCAACATGTTCACGCCTGGCTTCCCTCCTTCAGTGTCGACGGCCTCCCGATTCACCAGTTGAAGGACGATCTGACCTCCACGCGGACCGGATGGCGACGGGGCTCGTCCGGCTGATGAGATCGCATCAGGACCGGTCATCGCGCTTGTTCAATATCGAGACGAGCGAAATCGTCATCATCAAATCGGCATTCCGCTGGCGCGATTGCCGATTGCGTCAACCGGGTTGGCGGGGCCGGGCCATTGACCCGATGCGGCAGGTGCAAGCCCTCGAAATTGGCCGGCGGCGCAATGCGATTTGGATGCTTAAGCGCAGATGCCGAAGTCGCTGGAAAGCCACCGCCATGTGAAACAGAGAAGATGAAACGAGGCACAGGAGGTGAATGCCATGGCCAGCGAGGATCTTCCCGATCTCAAGGAGCGGACGGCGGGCCAATGGTGGTTCAATGACGAAGACCACGTCCGGCTGTCAGTCAGCGAGATCCGAGCGGCGGGAGAGGCGATCCTGCGCCGGATCGGCGCCAGCGAAGACGAAGCCGAATATCTGTTCAGGATATATCTCGACAAGGCGCTGCAGGGCGACCACGCCCGCGGCCTGCTCGATTTTCCATTGCGCGTCCGCCAGGTCACCGAAAAGAAGAATCCGATTCACCCGGTGGTGAAGATCCTGCGCGAAACCGCATCGACGGCCCTCGTCGATTGCGAAACGGAGCCGCTCGGCAACTGGCACAACACGCTGTTCCATCGCGCCGCAATGAACATCGCGATCGAGAAGGCGCGCGCGACCGGCATCGGCTGGGTCAGCCTGAGATCCTCGCTGCTCGTCCTGCGGACCCAGATGTACCAGGCGATCGACGCGAACATGATCGGGATCGGCATGACCCAGACCTATCCGCTGGTGGCGCCGTTCGGCGGCTTCACGCCGATGCTGGGCAACGCGCCGATTGCATTCGGTATTCCCGCCGGCACGCACGATCCCGTCATCGTCGACATGTCGTGCACGCAGACCTCCTCGTCGGGCGTGCATATCGCCGCCGACCACAAGATCCAGGTGCCGCCGGGCTTCATCCTCGACGAACGCGGCAATCCGACCACCGACCCCGCCACCTATGCGGCGCCCGGTCACGAAACCCACGAAAAGCAGAAGGCGCGCGGGACGCTCACCGCTCTCGGCAACAGCCACAAGGGCTATGCCCTGGTATTCGCGGTCGGCCTGCTCACCGCGATCCTCACCGAGACGAATTTCCCCTGGGAAGCCAAGGACATCTCGATCGGTTCGCCGACCGACGGCAGCCGTTTCGGCGCGATCCTGATGGCGGTCGATCCTTCCTCGTTCGGATCGGTCGACGCGATACGCGCGCGAGTGGACGAATTCATCGACGCCCTGAAGGCAAGCGGGACTCGCGAGGGTGTGCCGGAAATCCTCTATCCGGGCGAGAAGTCGCAGCGTCTCCAGCGTGAGCGGCGCGCGGCCGACATCTTCGAACTCCCGAGGAGTCACTACGAGAATTTCTGTCGGCTGGCGGCGGAACTCGGCGTGACCGTGGCAGCGCAACGCTGAAGGAGGGCAGGATGGAAGACAGGATGAAGGGGACGGGCCCGGCCCATGAGGGCGATCGATTGATCGCGGCGGACGCGACGCCCTGGCTGCCGATGAACGCCAGCACCCGATTTCGGCTTTTGCGCTGCAGCCGCGAAACCGGTCAGACGACGCTGATGCTCAAGATCGCCGCCGGAACGCGCGCGCCCGCCCATACACATTTCGGCGCAAGCGAATATCTGGTCCTGTCCGGCACCATGGAGCTTGACGGCGGCGAGTTAGCCGGCGGCGTCACCGCCCGCGCCGGGGACTATGGCTATGAGGCGACGGGCGCCGTCCATGGCGAGACCTTCTTTCCGGAAGAGACGGTGCTCTATTTCACCCGCTACGGCCCGAGCGCCACGATCGGGGAGAACCAGCAGATATTGTCGGTGCTCGACTGGAAGAGGCTGAGCGAGCTGCAGGCCGAAGGGCTGGCACAATTGGGCGGGACCTGAAGCAGACGCTGCAACGACGAGGTCAACCGCCGAAGGCGAACGGTTCGACGCCCCTGACATTCAGATCGTGAACCTCCAGCAGCGCCCCCGCCAGGGGCTCGCGCGCCCACATCGCCTCGTCGAAGCCCAATGAGGCGGTGGAAAGGAACAGGCGATCGAGCCGCTCGCCGCCGAATGTGGGGCGCGTCGCCTGGGAGACGGGAAGCTCCAGCTGAGCGAGCGGCGTCGCGTCGGGGGCATAGTGGCGCAGGAACCGGTCCCCGAAAAAGGCGATCCACAACCCGCCTTCAGCGTCGCAGGTCATGCCGTCCGGATAACCGTGATCGTCGTCGAAACGGAGAAACACGCGCCGATTCGCGATCTCGCCGTCCGCAGCTATGTCATAGGCGTAGGTGACGCGCTTCAGCGTGTCGTTCAGATACAATGTCCGCCCGTCAGGGCTGAAGGCCGGCCCATTGGTGGCGATGAAGCCGACGTCGATCAACCGGCTTCGGCCATCGGGATCGAGCCGAAACAGCTGACCGCATTCGCTCTTGCCCCAGGCGGAGGGATCCGCCCCGCCGACGCCATTGTCGACCGTGCCCGACCAATAGCGGCCCAGCCGATCGACCACGCCGTCGTTGAAGCGTGCCGCCCCCGGATCGGCGCGGGGATCGCCAATGATCCGATAGCCTGCGGACCTCGGGTCGATTTCGACGAACCCATCCATGGACGAGGCGATGAAACCGCCAGCCGCGCGCGGCGCGATCGCGCTCACCATCCTCGGCGGCGCCCAGCTGCCATGTTCGCCCGAGCCGAGATCGGCCCAGAAGATGCGGGGTCCCTCCTGGTCGAGCCAGTAAACATTGTCGTCTCGCCGATCCCAGACCGGACTCTCGCCATGTCGCGCCCCCTCCGTCTCAAGGGGTGTGACTCTTGCCTGCACTGCCACTGTCCGCGTCCCCAATGCTGGTTCAAATGGTCGATCGGTGCTTCCCGCCATCAATGGCGATCCACTCGCCCGTGCAATAGCCGGCGAGGTCCGAGCAGAGATAGGCGACGAACGAGCCGATCTCCTCGGGAAGGCCGGCCCGACCCGCCGGTATGAAGAATTCCCGGTCGAGCCATTCATCGAGGCTCACCCCCGGATGATGCGGCGCGATCCGCAATCGATAGAAATTCTCCAGCATCTCGGTTGCGACCCAACCCGGGCCGACGGAATTGAAGGTGATCCCCTCCGACGCAAATTCGTCCGACAACGACTTCAGCAAGCCCATGACCGAAGGCGCGACGGTGTTGGACAGCATGTGGGGAAATTCCGACACGGCTTCCCGCGCGGCCGACGTGCCGATGTGGATGAAACGTCCCCACTTCTTCTCGCGCATGCCGGGGATCACGGCGCGGGCAAGATGAGCCATCGCGACCGTCGACACTTCGAAACGATCGCGGAAGTCGTCTGCGTCGAGTTCGAACAGCTTGCCGACCTTGTTGTTGCTGCCCTGGGCGATGACGATATCCGGCGGGCCGAGCCGGTCCATGGTCTCCGCAACGGCGGATTCGATGCCATCGCGGGTCGAGAGATCCGCCGAAATGCCAATCGCGCTGCCCCCGGCCGCGACGATCTCGGCCACGGCAAGATCGATGCCCGCCTGCTCACGCGCAATGATCGCCACTCTCGCACCGTCGCCCGCAAGAAAGCCGGCCGCGGAGCGCGCCATCCCCTTGCTTCCAGTGACGAATGCAATTTTGCCCCTTATCTTGAGGTCCATGAAGCAAGCCTCCGATCAGGGCTGAATGGTGACGATTTGCTCTGTGGTCGTGAACGCAGCGACGTCGATCGACGCGATCTCGATCGGATGGCCTTCGGGATCGGAGAGGAATGCCGCGCGCAAGCTCCCGGAGCAGTCCGGCCCGCGAAAGCCCACATTGGCGGGCGGGACGAGGCTGGAACCGCCGCTGGCAAGCGCTCGATCATAGGCTGCGTCGACGTCGTCCGTGACGAAGACGAGCGGCCCGTATGCAGTGCCGAGCGTGAGCTCTCGGCCATCCCTGTATTGGTAGAGTATCACGTTCGCTTGCCCGGCGCCGGCGCTCATGACCGCTTCGACGGCATGGTCGGACTCGACGATGGTCATCCGGACCATGGCGAATGCCTTCGAATAGAAGCGCGTCATCGCGGCCAGATCGTCGACGACGAGCTTGGCAATGCACTGCATCAATGCCCTGCCTGTCCGAACCGTATCTTCCTGAGGAATGCGATCACGCCGTCCCTGAATGCGTCGTTGCGGTCCCCGGCAACCATGTGGCCGGCCTTGGCGACGTCATAGATCTCGGTATTCGGCACGAGATCGATCAGCTCGGCCACCCCCTCGTCGTCGACGATGTCACTTTGGCCGCCGCGCACGAGCAAGGTCGGGATGGTGATTCCCCTGCTCGCCTGCCGGAGCTCCTCCGTCCAGTTCGGCCGCTCGGCTTCCGGGCGTTCGGCCAGGATCCGCGGGTCCCAATGCCAGTACAGGCGCCCATCGTCCTTCAGGCGCAGATTCTTCATCAATCCTGCCGGGTCATTGGGGCGCTTGCGTTCGGGATTGTAGGCGGCGACCGCGGCTGCCGCCTCCTCCAGCGTCGCGAAACCCGCATCGTGCGCACGCATGAAGGTCCTGATCTTTTCGAGGCCGGCGCGCGCCGGCCGCAGCACGATATCGACGAGAACCAATGCTTTTGCCTGGGGGAGCATGCCGGTGCCGACGGCGTAGAAGCCGGTCATGCCGCCCATCGAGGCGCCGACGAGGGCGACCGGACGCCCGATCGACGTCACCACCGTCGCGAGATCCACCGCTCGAACCTGCAGGGAATAGCCTCCGTCCGCCGACCAGCCGCTCTCGCCATGGCCGCGCGCGTCGAAGTTCACGACATGATAGCCTTCGCCGATCAGGCTTTCCATCGTGCCGGACCAGGAATGGCGGGTCTGACCACCGCCGTGCATGAGGATGACCGCCGGCGCGTCGGGCGGCCCGCCGACGTCCGCGGCGAGGATCAGCCCATCGGGCGCGCGATAGTCGCGGCGGACTGTCTGGCTCATCGAACGGGGCTTCGATCCGGATCGCCGGTGGCGATCCGATCCTCAGCTGGACGCACCGACAGGCACCCGATCCTGCGGAACCGATTCGATCGTGTGAAGGCTCTCCGCGGCCCAGCCGACCACGCCGATCGGAACCGAAAAGTGCAGCTTGAGGACAACCTCCTGAAAGCGCCAACCTTCGGCCGTGCGGCGATATTTCTCCCGATAGCAGCCGGCCAGCATGAGGCTCTGTCCCTCCGCCCCATAGCGGCCTTCCAGATATCGGATCCCGGTCGCCTCGTCGCCGTCCAGGCGGACCTGATGCGCGTGGTTGTAATGCTTGATCATCGTCAGCTTGTGGTCCGGCACCACGTTCACGAACAATTCCTTGATCGCTGCCTTGCCCCTCGCTTCGCTCACATAGTCGATCACGATGACGCCATCGTCCGTGAAGAGGTCCTGGAATCGGTCCCAATAGCCCTCGTTGATATATTGATGATATTCGTTGGCGAGGTCCTGGATTTCCTCGATATCCTCGAGCCTCTGCAGCCGGCGCTTGATATCATCCAATTCGGTAATGCTCATCTGTTCTTCCAACTTGCTGGAGGGGCGATGCCCGATCAATCGGTCAGACCCATGACCTTGTCATAGACCTCGTGGAAATGGAGGATCTGGCCCTCGGCGGTGTTGGCGAGGGTGAGATAATCCTCGCCCGGCTCCGCCGCTTTGAAGCCCTGCTGGACGGCGACCATGTTGGTGAAATCCTGGTCGGCAATATGACCGAGCACGCCGGTCGCAGGATAATCACGCGCCCACTCGTCGAAGTCGATCTCGATCGGCTCGGCCGCAGGCGGCCGTTCGGCGCCATCGGGAATCGGCATCAGCACGCGGATCTCCATCGTCGAATGGTCGGGATCGGTGCCGTAGGGCAGGAACCGATACCACCACGGCATCATCTCGCCCCACCAGGGATGGTGATTGGGGAACAAATGATATTTCACCATGTCGAGGAAGAAGGCGGGATGCAGGCCCGCATGCGCCCGGCCGGTTGTTTCCTCGAGCCGCTTGCGCTGAAGCTCGGCCGCAAAGGCCCGCGAATCCGCCTGGTCATGACCGCGCTCGGCGGGCGGCGGATCGAACCCGAAGGCGCTGCAGAAGACGCGAAGGCCTTCGTGCGTGTCCAGCCGATCGCCGATATAGGGATCGACGATGTTGCCCGGCGCGATCAGCCGGCTGAGATGGACGTTCCCCTCCTCCCAGATGTCGATCTGGGTCGCGGCCGAACCGAACATCGGCATCCCGTCATAATGGGTGTGGACGGTGTGATAGGCTTCGTCGAATGCCTCCTGGGCGGCCTTCCAGTTGCAGCGTATCTTCTTGCGGATGTGGAGGGCGGTGTAGCGATCCTGCAGCGGGAAATCGACGAAATGCTCGCGGAGCGGCCCGAGGATCGACTCGAAAGGCGGCGCTTCCGGGTCGGGATTGATGAATATGTTGCCGCCCCATCGGCCGATCTGCACCTCATGGAGGTTGAAATGGTCAGGAACGACGTAGGGAAATTCCTGTTGGAACGGGATCCACTGGAGCTTGCCGTCCAGGCCGTAGACCCAGCCGTGGAACGCACATTGCAGGTTCGCGCCGGAGCCCTTTTTGTCGCAGATCTTCCTGCCGCGGTGCCGACAGCTATTGTTGAACGCGCGGAATTCATCGGGCGCGGTGCGGACGACGACGTAGGAGAGGCTGGCGACGTCATAGGCGATGCGGTCGCCCACGTTCGGTATGTCCTCCTCGCGGCACGCAACCTGCCAATGCTTCTTCCAGATATTCTTGATCTCGAGCGGCACGAACTTCGGATCGATGTAGCGATCGTAGGAGATCATTCGCGGCTCGGGTCGATAGGCGCCGCGCTTCTGGATGACGGGGGGAAGGGTCTGCCCGTCGCACTTCAGAACATCCTCATAATAAGGAAAATTCTCGATCGTCGAACCAGGATCTGGTCTGCCGAAATCCTTCTCATAATAACGGTACGTCATACAGCCTCCTGCAAGCGTTCCTGAAACGGCCGGTCCGGAAGGGCATCGCCGGGTGTGGAGCCAGCATAGTGCAAAAGCCGCGGCGCGACGTAGCCTCGCCCGGAAGCAACCCTAGTCCAAGAGAGAACAGGACGGCCGCGCCGCACGAGCCGGCCGTGCCCTGCCGTCGACAGAAGCTGCACAGTCGAAACAAACCGACTTCCGGCGGCGGCAATGCAGCCCGGCCTCGCTTCGTGGAAAAGAGGGGCACGATCGCCAGCCTTTGCTTGCAACGCGGCCCGGAGACAGTTGATGAAACACCAGACCTGCCCCGTGGCGCCCGTTTCCGTCGAAGAGCTGTTGTCGAACGCGCTGCAGATTTCGCCCTACGAGGCGCTGGGACAACTTCAGCAGGATGCCCCGGTCCATCAGGTCGGAAACCTGCCCTGGTACCTGGTGACGCGCTATGACGTGTGCAATCGGGTGCTGCGCGACGCCAGGAACTTCTCCAGCGAATTTCGGGAGTTCGGCGGTCAACTCGCCGCCATCGGCCTGGCGCCGTCCGCGGCCGCGCGCGCGAGGATGATCGAGGTCGGCGGCGATCGCGGGATGATGTTCGAGATCCTGCTGCACCGCGATCCCCCGGCCCACAGCCGCCAGCGCCGGCTGATCAACCATGTGCTCACGGCACGCACCAGCCGGTGGGAAGGGTTCATCGTCGCCCAGGTGAGGCGGCTGATCGAGAAGCTGGAAGTCGAGGGCGAAGCGGACTTCATGGAGGCCCTGGCCGTGCCCCTGCCGGTGGCCGTGATCGCGGACATACTCGGGGTCGGCGAGGATGTGGTTGGAAGCATCAAGCAATGGTCCGACACGAGCGTGAAGGTGGCCGCGCGGCTCTGCTCGGACGAGGATTGGATCGCTGCGGCGGCGGCAATGAAGGCGCAAAGCGATTTCTTCGAGGGCGAGCTTCGCGAAAGGCTCGAAAATCCGTCGGACGATTTGGTCGGCGTTCTGGCGGAAGCGACACGCGGCGCGCCCGATCCCGAAACCGGGGATCAGCCGATGAATTTCGCCGAAGCCCTGGAAATGCTGATCCTGCTGCTCATCGCGGGCAACGAAACGACCACGCAGCTCGTCGGCAGGGTGCTGCTGGACCTTGCCAAGAATGACGGCTTGCTCGAAGCCGTGCGCAACGACCCGAATCTGGTCCCGAACGTCGTCGAGGAATCGGTGCGTCTCGCCTCCCCCGTCCCGACGATCATGCGCTTCGTGAAATCGGATACGGAGATCGACGGTTTCATCATTCCCGGAGGATCCATCGTCAGCGTCTGCTTCAACCAGGCCAATCGCGATGCCGGCCAGTATCAATGCCCGCACGCACTGGATCCCCACCGCGACGCCGTGCGGCGCCATCTCGGCTTCGGCGCCGGCATCCATACCTGCCCCGGCGCGCCGCTCGCCCGGCTCGAGGCGAGAACTGTCGTCAGGGAGGTGTCCGAGCTCTTTTCCGGGCTGGAACTGGCCGGCCCTGACGCGGTGAAATATGAAATGGCGTCGATGGGGGTACGGGGCATGACCCATCTCAGGCTGCGCTACAGCCGCCGCCTGGATGTCGAAGCCGGGGACCGACCGAATGGCGCCTGATGCGGACGGCACCGCGGCTTCGCCCAAGGCAGAGAAGCGCATCGGCTATATCGGCCTCGGCGACATGGGCGGCGCGATCGCCACGCGTCTCGTCGAGACCGGTTGGAACCTGGTGATCTACGCGCGGCGCGAAGCCTCCCTGGTTCCATTTCGCGATCAGCCTGTGATGGTCGCCGGGACGCCTCGCGAAGTTGCCGAGGCCGCGGACATGTTCTGCATTTGCGTGGGCTATGGTCCCCAGGTCGAGGACTTGTTGTTCGGCAGCGGCGAAGCGGCCGAAGGGCTGCGACCGGACAGCATCGTCATCATCCAAAGCACGATCGAGCCCGACCGGTGCCGTAGCATTTCCGGCCGCCTGGAGCGCCGGAACGTCCATGTGATCGACGCTCCGGTTACGGGGGGGACGGCGCGCGCGCGCAACGGCACGCTGACCATTCCCTGCGGCGGCCATGCCGACACTATCGCCCGCTGCATGCCCCTCCTCAATAGCCAGGCTGCCTTGGTCGTGCGCGCCGGCGAGGTCGGAAGCGGCCAGATGATGAAGCTGCTCAACAATACGCTTTACGCAGTCAATTTGGCGCATGTCATCGAGGCGACGCGCGTCGGGGAACGGCTTGGCCTTTCCCGCGAAAGCATCTGGAAGACGATTGGCGCCGGCAGCGGGGGAAGCACGGCGCTGACCCATTATGCAAAGAGCATGGCGGCCGACGGCTCGATCTTTCCGCCGGGGGCGGTTTCATTTCCCGGGGGCCATGCCGGCCTGCTGTCGAAGGACGTGAACCTGCTTCGAAAGCAGCTCGCCGGCGCCGGCCTTTCAGAGTCCTTGATCGAAAAATCCGCAGAGCGGGCAATCGAGACGTTTACGCAAACTTAGCCCCTGGAGGTGCTGATCCCATGTCCGAATCAGGTTTTCAACGCCCGGATTACAATGCACGCGGCAGGCTGGACGGCCGTCGCGTGATGGTGATCGGCGGCGGCATGGGTATCGGCCATCAGACCTGCCTGGCCGTCTCCGACGCGGGAGCCCAGGTCTTTTGCGTGGACATCATTGCCGAGCGCGCGGCCGCCGTCGCGGAACAGGTGGGTGGATTTGCCGGGATCGGCGACGCCCGGCAACGGTCCGACGTCGAACGGATGTTCGCCGAGGCGCAGGCCGCGTTCGGCGCTCCAGTCACCGACGTCGTGGACGTGATCGGCGACGCATCATGGGCGCCGCTGCTGGCGGTGGACGACGAGACCTGGCTCGAACAGTTTCGGATCAACCTTTCGCACGCTTTGTTCGTGATGCAGATCGCAAGTCGCCTGTGGGTGGAGAACGGCATTAACGGCTCGATGGCGTTCGTCGCCTCCCCCGACGGAATGGGTTCGAGCGCGCTCCACGCGCCTTATGGCGCCGCGAAGGCCGGGCTCATCAATCTGGTCAAGACGGCCGCACTCGAATTCGCGCAACATGGCATCAGGGTGAACGCCATCGCGCCGGATGCGGCGGTCACGCCGGGGCATCCAAGAAGCCCGGAATCGATCGCCGCCTATGAGGCCATCATTCCGCTGGGCAGGATGCAGGACGACACGGACATGGCGGGGGTCCTTCGCTGGCTCCTCACCGATCTCGCGCGGAGCGTGACCGGGCAGACGATCCTGGTCGACGGCGGCCTATCCGTCATTTCCAGGCTGCCGCGCGACCTGAAATCCGTCGCTTCGATGATCGGCGCACCGTTCGCGCCGGCCGAGCCGGCCGAGCCGGCCGCTTCCTAGAATAACGGCTCCAGCCCCGATCGCCGCGCCCGGCCGCGACTGCTATCGCCTGCGCCGAAATCGAATGCCCAGACTCGACATGCCCTTGATGATGAGGGTGGCGCGATCGTATCGGACTGAATCCTGGTTCGAGAGCGAAACGCTCTCGAACGCATCGCAAATCTGTTTCAACGCGACGCGCCCTTCGGCGCGCGTCAGATCCGCGCCCGAGCAGTGGTGGATGCCGGTGCTGAAGGCGAGATGGCGCCGCGCGTTCGGGCGTGCTGGATCGAAGGTGTCGGGATCGTCGAAGACCTCGCCGTCGCGGCTCGCCTGGGCGACGAAGAGCGACACGATCGCGCCCTCGGGTATCACGATGTCGCCGATCTTCGCGGCCTTGCGGCAGAAGCGCATGATCGTCTGGACCGGCGTGTGGACGCGCAATGCCTCCTCGACGACATTGTTGATGAGCTCGGGCTCGTTGCGGATCCGCTCCAGAAGGCCGGGCCGGATCGCCAGCTCGTACATCATGCCGGCAAGCATCTGGGTCGTGGTTTCATTGCCGCCGACCAGCAGCATCACGGATAGCTCGACCGCTTCGTCCAATGTGATCGGCAGGCCGGCCTCCGGATCGTCCTTGCGGGTGAGCGCGGCAAGATCGCCGAGCAGATCGGACGGCGGCGTCTCCAGCCTTCGCTCGATCTGATCCACGAAATAGGCGCGCTGGTCGGCCATCGCCTTTGCCATCCTGAGCCAGACCTCCGGCGAGGCGCGCCGGCCGGATACGTCGGCCGCATGGTCGGACCATGAGCGTATTGAACCGTGAATATCCTCGGGCAGGCCAAGGATGTCGGCAATGACGGCAATGGGCAGTGGCGCGGCGAAGTCGCGAATGAACTCCATCTCGCCCTCGCGCGGCAATCGCGCCAGGAGTTGAGCGGTCCGCTCCTCGATCGAGGGCTTCCAGCGGTTGAAATGGCCGGGAAGCAGCTTGTTGAGCAGGCGCCGCAAACGCGAATGCGCCGGCGGATCCTGATGAACGACGATGTCGAAAAGCGCACCGCGCTCGCCGCCGATCTGCTTCATCTCCTCGAGCACGCCAGGGGGCGGAGTCATGCCGATCGCCTTCATCGCCGGCCCGAAACCGCGATGCTCGCTCGAGAAATTCTCGGCGTCGAGCAGCACCTTGGTGCAGTCGTCGAACCGCGTCACGATATACCAGGGAAGATCATCGACCTGATGGACCGGGCCTTCCTGCTGGAGCTTTGAAAAGATCGGGAACGGGCAGCGGGCGACCTCTTCCGAGTAGAGTTCATCGACCGAAAAGGGCGCGACTGGGCAATTCTGGACGATCGTATCTCTTGTCATCCCGGCAACATGGCAGCTTTGCCGCCCGGCGACATGGGCAAATGGCGCCATTACACGCAGGTTCAAAAGTCCGGATCGTTCGAGGCATATTGGCGGCCTATCGCCTGATCACGATCTCCGACGCCGCGCGGTCCCAGGTGCCCGCGGTCACGCCTTCGTCGCGAAGCTCGAACTTGAGGACGCGGCCTATCGGATTGCGCGGCAGGTTTTCGCGGAACTCGATGAACCGCGGGACCGCGAAATGAGGAATCCGGTCCAGGCACCAGCGGCAAAGCGATTCCTCGGTCAGCGTGGAACCCGGCTTCCGGACGGCGGTCACCTTGACTTCATCCTCGGTCAATTCCGAGAGGATTGCGTGCACGGCGACGTCCTCGATCTCCGGATGCTCGCGGAACGCCGTCTCCATTTCGAAGCTCGAGATATTCTCCCCGCCGCGGCGCAGATAATCCTTCTTGCGATCGACAAAGGTGAAATAGCCCTGCGCATCGATCGAGCCGATGTCGCCGGTGTGGAACCACAGTTCCGAGAAGGCGGCGAGCGTCGCCTCGGGGCGGCGCCAATATCCCTTGAACATGAGATTGGGCCGCAGCGGGCGGGCGACGATCTCGCCGGCGATGCCGGGCGGACATTCGCAGCCCGAATCATCGAGAATGCGTACGTCGTAATCGGCGAAGCGGCGCCCCGAAGTGCCGGGCGGCGACGCGGCGCTGACCTTGTTCATCGTGATCATGGTCATCTCGGTCATGCCATAGCCCGGCGCGCCCGCCGACGGCACGCCGAACCGATCCCGCCAGATCGCCTTCAGCGACTCCGGGAAGGGCGAACCCTTGGCGACCCGCACCTGACCGAAGCAGCGTTTCGAGGACTCATTGTCCGGCGCATTGGCGATCAGCGCGATCATCGAGCCGATGAGGCTGACGACGGTCGCGCCGGTACGCTCGACGTCCGGCCAGAAGCCGGACAGGGAAAAGCGCTTCGCCATCGCCACGCGGGCGCCGGAGAGTGGCGCGGCCGCGACGATATTGTTGATCGCGTTGATGTGAAAGAAGGGCAAGGAGGTCCACAACACATCGGATTCAGAAAGGTCGTAGCCGTAAGCATTTTGCCGGCCGATGTTGCAGATGTAATTGTGGGGAATCATGCACCCCTTGGAAGGCCCGGTGGTCCCCGACGTATAGATCAACATGGCGAGATCGCCGGGTTGGATGTCCACGTCCAGCGCCTTGTCCCGCCCGGCCCGAAGCTGCTCGAAGTCGAGGAGGCTCAAGGAGGTCGGCATGGCGGGAGCCAGGCCACGATGAACGAGTGTGCCTGCGTCGGGCAGGCGATCGGCAATGCTCAGGATGCGATCCAGATAATCCTCATCCGCGACGATCACCCTGGCCGCCGTGTCGGCAAGCTGGTGGCGGAGAAACTCTCCGCGAAAGGCGGTATTGATCGGCGCGCTGACGGCCCCGAGCTTCAGGATCGCGTAGAGCAGCAATATGCCGTCCAGGCTGTTGTCGAGCATGGTCGAAACGGTGTCGCCGCGCGAGATGCCGAGCGAAGCAAGGCCGTGTGCGATCTGGTTGCTCCTGCGATCGATCTGCGCATAGGTCGCCGTCTCGCCCAGGCAGTCGAACGACGCACGGTCCGGCCAGCGCGCAACCGCCTCATCCAGCAGCCTGGTGATCGTGGTCTGGCCGTCACAACTCCACATCGTGTTCGCCTTCGGTCTCAAGACGTGGTGACCAGTGCCGGCAAGCGCCCTGCCCGGACCGATATCGACCTGGACATGCGCAGGGTGAGCAGGCCGCATGCGAAAGCCGCTGTGCCCGCAGCCAGGAAGGTGAGCGCCATTGCATGGCTGATCCGCTCCGGCGCCGCGAACAGCCGGTCCGTCATCACGCCGACGGCCAGCGGCCCCAGGCCCGACAATAAAGAGGAATAGACGGTGCAGGTCGCGGTGATGCGTCCACGGACCGAACTGGGCGTGAAGAGCTGGAGCGGCGTCAGCGCGGAAGAGAGAATGATGCCCTGGCAGACGAACCCGAGCGCAAGCAGGGCCAGCGCGGCCGACGCGGACGGCACGAGGGGCATCAGGATGAGCGGCAGCCACTGTATGCCGCACGCAATCAGCATCCAGCCGACGACGTTGCTCAGCGCGCGGTGGGCGGGCGCTCGTCCCATCACCCATGAGCCGAACAGGCACCCAAGAATTCCGGCGACCACGTAGATGGTCCCGACCGAGACGGCGGCCGCCGGCATCGCGATGTCGTGAACGCGGAAAAAGAGAGTCGGCACCCAGGCGTAGATGGTGAGGCTCATCGTGTTGTTCATCGCGATGAAGGTCGCGAGCGTCAGCAGATACCGCCAGTGCTGCCGAAAGAAGGCGAGCGCCGATCCGCTTTCGTCGGCTCCGACGCTTGAAATCCGCTTGCGCACCGGCTCGCGGATCCTGGCCATCACCGCCAGTCCGATCAGCAATCCCGGCGCGCCAACCAGGATGAACACCCATCGCCACGGCTCGAGCCGAAGCCCGAACAGGGCACGCTCGCCGCTGTCATGGGCAAGCGTCCCAAGCAACGGTCCGCCGAGCAGGAGGGCCAGTCCGGAGCCGACGAAAGCAGCCATCAGGAACAAGGCCGCGGCGCGCGGGATCACCCGAACCGGCGCGATGTCGCAGATGAGCGACAACACCGCGACCGGGATGATCGCCTCGGCAATGGCGAGGCCCATCCTGGCGAACAGGAGCGTCGTGAAGCTCTGGGCGAAGCCCGATAGGACGGTCATCGTGCACCAGACGATCATGCACAGCCCGACCAGCCGGACCCGATTTCCCTTGTCGACGATCGGCGCGATGAAGATGGACGACAGCGAGTAGACGGCGGTGAAGGCAAAGCCCTGCAACAGTCCGATCTGAACGTCGCTGAGGCCGATGCTCGCCTTGATCGGCCCGACCAGGAGGCTGAGAACCTGGCGATCGATATAGGCGAACAGGTAGACGACCTGGAAAGCGGCAATTGGTGGATACCATTGCCGCCAGGAGATTTCCTGCTCCGCTATCCTGCTTCCTGCTTCCATCCGCGCCCTGCCAGCAAATTCATGTTGTAGACGAGTTGGAAGCACGGGCTACGCTCAGGCGGCTCGATGACTTGCCTCGAAGCGTATCGCCTGAAGCCGGGCTTTCGGCGACGCGTCGTCGATCAGGTCGCAGTGAACCCACCGTCAACCACCATCTCCGACCCTGTCATGAAGGATGAGGCATCCGACGCCAGGAACAGCGCCGCCGCTGCGATTTCCTCCGGCGCGGCGACGCGGCCGATCGGATAGGAGAGGATCAATCGCTCCCTTTCCTGCGCCGTCCGTGCCGCGAACTTTTCCGAATCCACCTGTCCCGGGAGAAGCGCGTTCACCCGTATTTGCGGACGGAGCGCGCCGCATTCTATCGCCGCTGCCCTGGTCATCGCCGCGACAGCTCCCTTGCTCGCGCAATAAGACCCGATCGAAGGCAAGCCGACGTTCGCGGCGATGGACGACATGTTGACGATCGATCCGCCGCGGCCTTTGAGCATGGCAGGGATGGCGTGCTTGATGCCGAGAAACGTCCCGTCGCAATTCACCGCCATGACCGCGCGCCAATCCTCGAGGCGCGCCTCGGCGAAGGTCGATCCAGCGTTGGAAATGGCAGCGTTGTTGATGAGAATCTCGAGCGACCGCCATCGGTCCACGACGAGATCGATCATCCGTTGCCACGCGCTTTCATCGCCAACGTCGTGATCGGCGCCGAGAGCATCGATCCCCTCTTTCCTCAACTTCGCGGCGACGTCTTCGGCCGCGCCGGGCGCGACGTCGGTCAGCAGGAGGCGGGCGCCCGCGCGGCCGAACATCTCCGCGATCGCCGTACCGATATTGCCGGCAGCGCCGGTGACAAGGCAGGTCCGCCCGGAAAGATCATGCAGAGCGTCTTTTCGCTGCACTTCTTCCCTGCGCACTGTCACGGTCGAACCACGCCCGCGCCGGCACGGCCGCGACGATTTCTTTCGGTCGTTCGGCACGTGTAGTTGCGGGCCAGGCGCCGGTCGCCCCCGAGATAGGCAAGGGTCGCCGGATAGGCGCAAAGCGGCCGGGACACGTTGCCGGCGGCATTGGTGACGGTAAGATTGTCGGGCGGGCGACCCCGCTCGACCCAGTCGACCAGCCGCTGGAACATCCTGCCATGATAGGCCAGCGGCAGGCCATCCAGATAGAATGGCGGATCCGCCGGTGGACTTATGCCCGGCACGCCATTCTCTGATCCGACCGTGAAAATGTGGCCGACGCCGGGGACCGGGAAGAATCGGAAATATTGCTGAACCGCGCGCGGGCCTCCCATAAGCGACATGACGCGGTCGTAATAATAAGGTCCGGCGCCAAACGGGATGACCTCGTCATTGGTCCCCCACAACAGGATAAGTTTGCCGTGCCGGTCGCGAAGCCGCCGCAGATCCGGATCGGCGGCATCGACGTTTGAAAAGTCGGCCTGGAGCTGCGCGCTCCGCCTGAGGGCGCGCGCAAGGTCTGCATAACCAAGCGAAGTCCAGCCGCCTCGCGCGGTTGCGATACGACGGTCCTGCAACAACAGAGCCAAAGTATCCAGATTGTTGGATGCCGGAGCAGAATCGCCATCGGCAGTCGACGCCGCCAGGAAATCGAGCGCGGTACCTCGGGGCGTTCCGAACCAGAGCTGTCCGTGCGCCGCATCGAGCGCGTGCGCCTGGCCGTTGGCCACGGCCGGGTCCGGGACCTCGCCGTCGCGCGTCGCGCCGTACCAGATCTTGTTGATCGCGCGGGCCTGAAGGCGCGTCAGGCACGCCGTCGACCTGTTCAGCCCGCCGTCACCCCGGCACAGTACGGCGCGATCGCCGACAGGGTCGTATCGGCACCGCGCCGGCTCCGAAATCCAGCCCGCATGTTCCCCGTTCACATCCGTATCGCAGGCGCTCACTGCGGAGGCGGAGACCAGGTCGAGCTGCGCCGGCGATAGCGCCGCGCCGTCAAGATCCCGTTGGACGACGATCTGGGGGTGAAGCGTCGCAGCGAAAAAGCGCGTGGCGAAGATGGCGGGATTCATGGCCAGGATGCCGTCGAAATCCGAATGCAGTTGCGCGGACATCATGGCTTCCCGGCCGCCGCCGGAATTGCCGGAAAAATAGGCGTAGGCGGGGTCCCGTCCATAATAGGCGCGAACCAGAATCCTGGTCTTGAGCGCCATTTCGTGGACGCCGCGGTTGGCATAATCGCGCAGCAAAGCCAGATTGTGGGTGCCGTCGCGGCGCATCGCGAACGCCGCCGGAGTCATTCCCGGGCGGGTGACATGCCCGCCATCGGTTCCCGCTGCCACCGACCGTTCGATCCCCGCAATTTCGGCGCCGCCGGCGGGATAGAGCGTGAACGGCAGATGCCCCCATGGCGGGAGACCGAAAGCCGTCGTTGAGGCGAATCCGGGATTACCCGCATAGCCGCCGGTACCCCAGGCGTGGATCCGATTGTTCCAGTTCTCCCGCGCGGGGAGCCATATCTCGATACCGATCCCCTCAGACGTCGAGGGATCGTCCACCGGCCCTGGGCTTCCGGGACCGACGACCATCTTGACCAGGCAGACGTCCGCCGGGGCGATTCGTCCTGAAGGCCTGCCATCGAGGTTGAGATCCTCCCCTGCCCGGAAGGCCCGGATCAGAGTGATGCGCGTTAGCGGATCGCGCCGGAAAGCAGCTCGGAGCCCGTCGTCGCAGCCCAATCCCGCGGAGACGCGAGGGCGTGCGCGCGCCGGATAGTCCAACGCTATGGCCCGCTGGGGCACCGCCCGGACGGTGTCGAAATAGCCCGCCCGCTGCGCGCCCGGACTGAAGGGCCGGCCCGGCGGGGCCTGGGCAGTCGCGATGCTCGCCACCGCGATGCCGAAGAGTGCGACATTGACCAGGCGCACGAATGGCCTCCCGACAAAGCGGCGTCGTCAGCGCGCCGCGTTGCCGGGAATTCAGCACGAGAAATTCGGCAAGGTCACCAGGGAACATGAGACATTTCCCACAGCGGACATTCATGCTGCTTCGGGTCTCAACAGGCCGTTGGTAGAAGAAGCCCGGGAGGACGACAGCCGATGGGCGTGGCCAGCGAACGAGCCGTGGACGGCGTTCCGGACCTGGACCTCGATCCCTTCGCCCCAGACGTGCTGGCGGACAGGCCGGCCTTCTACGAAAGGCTTCGCGAGGCCGGAGCGGTCGTCAGGTTCCCCAAATATGACTGCTATGGGGTCGGGCGTTACGAAGAGGCGAACATCGTCCTTCGAGACTATCGCCGCTTCACCAACAGGAGCGGCGGCGGGCTGTCCGACATACGCGATCCGGAATCGTGGCGCGAAGGCGCGATCATCACCTCGACCGACCCGCCCGAGCACACGATGGTGCGCAGGACGATGAACCGGATTCTCTCGCCGGCCGTCATTCGCCAGTGGCGCGAATCGTTCGAGCGCGAGGGCGAGCTGCTGGTGTCCAGGCTCATCGACAAGGGCTCGTTCGACGTAGTGGACGAAATGTCCTCAGCCTTCGTTCCGCACGTTTTCTCGAGCGCGCTCGGCGTACGGATGACGAAGGAACAGGCGGTGACGGTTGGCGATTACGGCTTCAACGGCGCCGGCCCTCCCAACGCGCTGTTTCAGCAATCTGTCGAGGACATGAAGCCTTTTCAGGACTGGCTTGCCCGCAGCCGGACACGCGAGGGCCTGATTCCGGGCGGTTGGGGCGAGCAGGTATTCGATGCGGAGGACGCCGGCGAAATGCCGAAAGGCACCGCCTCGAGCATCATGTTGTCGCTGGTCCGCGGCGGCATGGACACGACGATCAGCGCAATCGGCAGCGCGATCGAATTGCTCGGCCGCAACCCGGATCAATGGGCGCTGTTCCGGGAGAATCACGAACTGGTGACAGGGGTATTCGACGAGACGATCCGCCTGCGCCCGCCGGTCACGTCGATGTTTCGCGCGACGACGGCGCCGACCGAGCTTGGCGGCCATTGGCTGCAGGGCGACACGAAGGTTCACGTCTTCATGGGATCGGCGAATCTCGATCCGCGCAAATGGTCTCGGCCCGACAGGTTCGACATAAGGCGCAAGGAGGTCGGTCACCTCGCCCTCGGCGCCGGTATTCACAATTGCATCGGCCAGGTGATCGCCCGTCTCGAGGTGGAGTCCGTCCTCCTCCCCTTCGTCCGCAAGGTCGCCAGTTTCGCCTTCGTCGAGCCGCCCCGCATCCGCCCCAACAATATCCTGCACACTCTCGACAGCCTGCCTATTCGCGTGGAGCGCGCGCCGACCGGCGCTGCCACGTCACACTCACCCACGCAGAAGGAATCGATATGCTCAAGGTCATCGTGATGCTGAAGAAGCGGCAGGACATGTCCGATGCGGACTTCAGGAAGCATTATGAGGAGATCCACGCACCTTTGGGCCTTTCGCTCATGCCCCGGTGCCGGCGCTATTTCCGCAAGTTCGTGACCTCCAAAGGCAGCAAGTCCTCGCCGGTGGTCGACGACGCGTTCGACGTCATCACGGAAGCCTGGTTCGAGAGCCAGGAGGATTATGACGAGACCCTGCGCGAGATGCAGGGCAAACGCGACGCGCTCGACGAGGACGAGCATAACCTCTTCGATCGCCCAGCTACCCGCTATTATGTGGTTGCCGCGGAAGGCGAGAGCGCCATTGCCGGCAGGAGCGATCCATCCGACTAGGTTGTCCGGTGGCCCCAATGGCAGGTGGGCGCCGAAAAGGGCGAGCAGCTCCCGCCAATGACGCTCGGCCGCCGGTTGGTCGTAGACTGGGAAGTCGGGCATCGTCCAGCCGTGGCGGGCACCGGCGTATATCTCGCACCGATGCGGGACGTCGGCATCGGTCAGCGCGCGCTCGAGCCGTTCGGCCATCTCCGGCGGATAGCCAGGATCCTCATCCGCGCCGGCGACATAGATGAAACCCTTCATCCGGGGGGCGAGCAGATGTGGGCTCGAGGGCAGGTCCGTGGCAAGATTGCCGGCATGGAAGCTTGCCGCCGCCGCGATCCTGTCCGGATAGGTTCCGGCCACGGCCAGCGAGATCGCCCCGCCCATGCAATAGCCGGTGGTCCCGACCCTGTTGCCGAGAACGTCCGGACGGCTTTCGAGATAGGTGAGGAATGAGTCGCTGTCCTCCGCTGCCCGCACATTGTCGGTCGACGCCAGCAAGTGACCGATGGCGGCACGAACGTCGCCGGCGGCTATGACCTTCGCTGGCTCCAGAGCTGGATACGGTCCCGCGCGATAGAACAGATCGGGGAGCAGCACCAAATAGCCGCTACGGGCGAGGCGTTCGCCCATGTCGAGCAACGCCGGTCTCATGCCCAGCCCGTCCATGTAGAAGATCACGGCCGGCCAGGGCCCTTGCCCCTTCGGCAGGAAGACGCAAGCAGGGCAGTCGCCATCCCGCGTACGGATCGAAACCTGCTCGTGGCCCATGGTCTCGCGGCTCGCTCATTGATCGTCGCGAAGACGTGCGGCCCTGCGCGAGGCGGTGCGACGTTCCATGTCTGTCGTCGAACCACGCTCGAAGCAGGGCCAGGATTTCAAGTGCAGTGGCGGCCTATGTCAGAACCTGTAGCCAAGGGTCACACCCCATGAGCGCGGCGCACCCTCGGCCTGCCAGGTGGTGAGACCGCCGACATGGTCGGCAGAGTCAATATAGACCTTGTCGGTGAGGTTGCGCCCGAACACGGCCACCGAGATGTTTCGCGACTCGTCACGCCATGTGATCGAGCCCGAAAGCAGACCATAGCCGGGCTGCCGGCCGAACGCGAAGTTGAGATCGGTATAATTCTGGCTCGAACGATAGGCCCAATCCGCGGAGAAGGTCAGCGAGCCTGAGCTGCCGAGCTGCGCCTCATAGGTGCCGCCGAGCTGGATCGTCCACTTCGGCGCATAGGGGAATTCGAGGCCGCTATTGTCGGTCACCGGATTCGTCGCAGTGGCCGTCAGGTTCGCGAGGAAGTTGGTGTATCTCGCATTCACATAGCCGGCATTCGCCCGCAGCGTGAGGCCGGTGATCGGCCGAAACACGGTCTCGACCTCGAAGCCCTCGACCCTTCCCCGGGCGATGTTGCGGATCAGCGCGACGAAGTTGGGCGGGAACGGAACCGGCACCGTCGCACTGCGCTGCAGGTCGGTATAATCGGCGCGGAAGAGAGTGACATTGACCCGCACCCGGTGGTTGAAGAAGTCGTTCCTCGAGCCGATCTCCCAGGCCTTGACCGATTCGGGATCGAACGTGGCGACCGTGGCGATGGATGCCGGCGTTCCGGTGAAGCCGCCACCGCGATAACCGGTGGAGCGGCGCACATAGATCATGTTGTCCGGCGTGATATCATACTGGATCGTGGCGTCGTAATCGAGGCTGTCCCAATTCGCGCGCTGCGCGAAGATCGGATCATATTCCCGCAGTCCGGTGGCGGCATTGATGAAACCGAGAATGCAACGCGTAGCGCAGGAGGAATGGGTCTTGCGGTCCCATGTCTGGCGAACGCCGCCCGAAATCGTCAGCCCATCGATAACCTGGAACTCGGCATGTGCGAAGGCGGCGTAGCTGTTGGTCGTTCCGTCCTGGTAATTGGGAGCCGGCGCCCCGAGCTGAACCAATTCGAGCTGACGGTCATAATCATAATTGAAATAATAGACGCCGACGAGCCAGTTCAGCCTCCCCCCGAGGTCGAGCCCGCCGCCGGGGGTCGACGCGAGGCGCATCTCGTGCGAAATCTGCCTGAAATTGCCGTTGAACCCGTGCGGACCGCGCCCCCTTCCGGCATAGGGGCTCGCGGCCGGGGTTGCCGCGCCTGTGTTGCGAACGTCCAGGATCGCCAACGGCGTGCCGTCGATGTCGAGGTTCACGCCCTCGCTATACTGGCGCCAGCCGGTAACGAACGCCAGCGAGACCGGGCCCGCATCGACGTCGAGGTTCGAGATGAGCTGCGCATTCCAGCTGTCGCCGCGGGGAACGTTGACGTACGGGCTCCCCGGCGTCGGCTGATAGCCTGCCTGGGTCGTATAAGGCGTCGTGTTCGGCAGCCGGACGGTCACACCATTGAAAGTGGCGCCGGTCGTGCAGAGAGAGCGGCTGAAAGCAAGGGCGCAGGTCAACGAAACCGGCGGAGACCCGCCCGGAAAGGCGGCACCCGTCGCCGGGTTCACCCGGCAACGGGTCGCGCCCGGGAAGCCATCCGCGGCCAGCGGCTGCTCGGTCGGGCAATAGGTTGACGTCGGTATGACGAGCGGGCTGAAATCGCTGATGTTGCGGACGCTGGGGTCCTCGCCCCTGTCCGCCATGTAACTACCATTGACGAACCAGGTGACGGCGCCGAGATCGGCGAGCAGGCCGAGACGGAAATTGTTGGTGGCGATGCCGCCGATGTCCTGGCCTGTGACGGTGTCGCGGACATAGCCGTCCGACCGCTCGCGAAAATAGGACAGGGTTGCGAACAGATGGTCGGCGATCAACGGCACGTCGACCGAGGCGTAGAGCTGAAGATCGTTGAAGCTTCCGTAAGTCACTTCCATGCGGCCGCCGGGATCGCGGCCAGGGCGCCGCGTGCGGATGGAAACGCCGCCGGAAGGCGCATTCTTGCCGAGAAGGGTTCCCTGCGGTCCGCGCTGAACTTCGACCGCCTCGACGTCGTTGAGCGGAATCATCGATCCGATCAGCGTCCCATAGAATATTCCGTCGACGCTGAGCGCCACCGGCGGCTCGGCGGCCGGGTCGCTGGTCTTGGTGCCGAACCCGCGGATGAACGGGAACATTTGCGTCGGATTGGTAGGGTTGCGTTGCAGCGAGATGGACGGCGTGAGGTTTTGCAGGTCGGTGATATTGGTCGCATGCACCTCTTCGAGCCTCGCCTCGTTCACGGCCGAGACCGCGAGCGGAACGTCCTGCGTCGATTCGAGGCGCCGGCGGGCGGTGATCAGGATGTCGCCCGAATTGTCCGTGTCCGATGCTGGGCCAGCCGCGGGCTGGGCGGGCTGCGCCGCCGCCGCGTCCGGTTGCGCGAGGCTCGGTGAGGCGAAGGCTGTCGTGGCCAACAGCGCACCCATCAATTTCTGATAATTCTTCATCTGGCATTCTCCCCGAGGATCGCGTCTTCATCTTCTTTTTTGGCCGGCGCGCTTCGTTCCGTCGCACCTCATCGCTGCACCAATCACTAGGGAGCGCGGGTCGCATGTACAGACCGCCCACTCCCTTAACCCACCGGATTTCGCTCCCGTTCAGACGCCTGTGCACCTCCAGCACAAGTGTGATGGGAGAGGCCCGGCGCGGGCGCTCCCAGCCCTTGCGTTCGCGCGCCCCTCGTAATCCGTTCCGGATCGATTCACACGCAAAGCCGGGGTCGCGCCGCCGAGACGGCGTCACGATCCACCGCCAGTCAGAGCTTGTTCAAGCTGGAGACGCGGAGGGCTCGACGGCTTCCCATTGCACCAGTGTGAAAGGCTTTTCGGGATCGTCGTCATGGTGCTCGAAGACCGCGCGCACCTCGCCGCCGATCTCCACCGGCTGCCCCCGATCGCCCAGCAAATTGCCGAGCATCCGGATACCCCCTGCCCCCTCGACCTCGACCAGGACGACGATATAGGGCGTGGCATTGACCAGCGCCGGATGAACCGGATGCCACACCCGCTCCCAGCTGTAGATGCGGCCGCGCTGCGGCACCTCCTCCCAGGTCATTTCGGACGAGAGGCAATGGTGGCAGATCCACTCTGGGCCCCATTGCCAGGTGCTGCAGGATCCACAACGCTGGGCGAGCAGCCTGTTCTCCCTGGCCGCGTCCCAATAGGGCTGTTCGAGGGCCGGCTCGGCGAGCGCCCATGGCAAGACCGTCTCCGGGAGATAATAGTCGCTCATAATGTGTTCTCCGAGCCCAGGAGCATGTTCGATACCGGCGACACCATCGGGCCGGACCCGACGAACGAGACGTCGACATCGGGTACCTGGAACGTCGACGTGCCTCTTATCTGGCGAACCGCTTCGATGATCAGACCCATGCCGTGGACATAGGCTTCCGCGAGATTGCCGCCGCTCGTATTCAGCGGCAGCCTTCCCGCCGGGGCGGTCAGATTCTCGACGGTGAAGAACTCGTTCGCCTCTTCCGGCTTGCAGAAGCCGTGCTCGATCGTGCTCATCAGGACGCCGCCGGTGAAATTCTCGTAGCTTTGCGCGACCTGCACTTCCGACGGCGCGATCCCCGCATTGGCGAAAAGCCGCGGACCCACGGTCGAGAAACTCGACGAGCCGTAGAGCGGGGCGTTGTGCACGCGGGCCTGGTTCCGATACTCCGACCCCTGCGCGGCCCCCAGAATATAAGCGGGTCGCTGCTTCAGGTCTCTTGCCTTGTCGGCCGCCATGACGATGACCGCCGCCGCGCAGTCATTCTCCATGCAGCAATCGAAGAGGCGGAAGGGTTCGACGATCCAGCGCGATTCATCATAGGTTTCTGCGGTGAGCGGCTTGCCGTACATGACGGCGCGCGGATTGGCCTGGGCATGGTAGTTCGAAGCAAGCGCGATCGCCTTCAGCGCGTCGCGATGAATGTTGTGCTCGTGCATGAAGCGCGTCACGCGCATCGCGAAGGTCTGGGCCGGCGACAGCACGCCGTAGCTCACGAGATAGGCTGCGTCCTTTGGATTTGCGCTCGCCCCGTAGCGGCCGAACTGGCCCTGATTGAGGCCACGATAGGTCACCACGCAATCCGCGATGCCGGAAATGACGGCCGCTGCCGCGTTCGCCACCGCGGCCGCCCCGCCGCCACCGCCGCCCCAGAACATGTTCGCGAACCGCAGCTCGGGTATGCCGAGAGCCGCCGACATCCTCGACGGATCGTTCCGGTCCATGTTGTAGGAGGTGAAGCCGTCGATCCGCTTGGGATCGATGCCTGCGTCCTCGCAGGCCGCGAGCACAGCCTGCAGGGTCATCTTGAACTCTGAGTCGGGCGACCTGCCATGTTTGTAATAGGCTGACTCGCCTACCCCCACGATGGCGGTCGTCCCGCGGAAAGTTGATGTGCTCACCGAAATTCCTTGCTGGATAATGGGTTGAGCCTGAAGCGATCCCGGATCATTCAGGCGGAAACCGGGACAGCCGCGTTTGCAGGACGGCTGTTGGCGACGCCGCTTGAGCCGAGCAGGTCCAGCAGGTGGTCGCCGACGGAGATGACCTCCGCCGATTCCGGCATGGCCGCTGTCTCCTCGGCAAAGAGGCCCAGGTCCTTGCGGATATTCACCACGTATCTCTTATAGCCTTCCAGATCGCCCATCCCGGCAAGCATGGAGTGCGAGAAGCTGCGGCCGCTGCTGGCTTCGATGGCGCGGTTCAGCTTCTCCGGATCGAGACCCAGCGCCGTGCCCACCTTCACGACGTCGTAGGCAAGCGCCAGGTTCGCGGCCATCAGCGCATTGTTGAGGATCTTCGTGAGCTGACCCATACCATGCGGGCCAAAATGCTCGATCCGCTCTGCGAAGCTGGAAATCAGCGGACGCAGATCGTCCAGAAGGTCGCCATCGCCGCCGGCGAGAACGGTCAGCCGCCCCTCGTCGCGCTCCTTCGCGCCGCCGCTGACGGGAAGGTCGAGGATGCGAACGCCAAGGGGCTCCAGCTCACTGGCGAGGGCGCGGCATGTCGATGGGCTTATGGTTGAATGAATCAGCAGGACCGAGCCGCGGGAGAGGCCGGGGCGGAGGCCCTCGATGACATCGCGAACGCCGGCATCGTCCATGACGCAGATCCCGATGACGTCCGACGCGCGCGCCAGCGACGCCAGGTCAGGCGCGGTCTTCGCCCCGGCAGCGACGAGCGGCGCCATCGTCTCGGGTCGGCGGGCCCAGACCGTCAGGGGGTGGCCGGCGCGCGCAATGTTCGTCGCGATGGGCGTTCCCATGTCGCCGAGCCCGACAAAACCGATGCGATGCGCATTGCCCATGATGTTCCTCTCGCGATTCCTGCGACTCTTGCCGCGCTCACTATCCGCGCACTTCGGGCAATCTTCTCTCTCTGACGGTGCAGTATGACTTGGTCACAGCGGAACTTTGATCCGGCGGGGTCATCCCTGGCCGGTCGTGGTCGCGGACATGATCCGATCAGCCCGACGCCAGGTCCGGGTTCACTTTTCTTCTCGGCCCGGGATTTCCGATCATCAGGCTCGCTGCTCCTGCTTTATCAGGTCGAGGCTGGTCGGCATGCCAAGCTGCTCGCGAACCCGATAGCCATAGTCGGAGAGCAGATCGACGCCGCTGACGTAGCGGGCCATGTCGCTGTTGAGGAAAATCAGTGCCTCGGCCTGCTCCCGCGGATTGGAGGGGCGGCCCACTGCCGGCCAGATCATCTTCAGATCGGGATCCCCCGTCTGGGTTATGGCGTCGAAGGACGACATCATCGGGGTTACTGTAAGCCCCGGACTGAGCGTGTTGATTCGGATTTGCCTTTCGCCGAGCGGCCAGGTCTGGCGTTTCATATAGACGACCAGGGCTTCCTTGGAGAATCTATAGTTCGAATTGTGGCGCGGGTCTCCGCCGAGGACGCGTGGGTCGTCGACATGCTCCTCCAGCCATTTCTTCGCCGAGGCGAAATCCGGCGTGGCGAGAATCTCGTCGACCTTGGCCAGGTTGTCGCGCCAGGCGCTTGCCGTCATCGATGCGATCAGGGCAATTGCCCCGCCGGCCGGCATTCGTGGAATCAGACGATCGATCAGATGGCGCGGGCCCACGAAGTTCACCAGGTTCACATGGACCGGGCTGAAGCTGCGGCCGAGATACATCGCGGAAATTCCGGCGCAGCCGAAAATTCGATCGATGCTGGCGGGAAGCTGAGCAATCGCAGCGTCGATCGACTCCGGATCCGAGAGATCGACGCGGAGCGCCTGGGCCACCGGAAGGTCGACGGGAGCGATGTCCATGGCGTGCACTTGCGCACCCAGGTCGACAAGAATCGCGGCGGTTTCGCGACCCATGCCGGTCGCCGCGCCGGTGACGGCGACGACCTTGTCCCGGTAGCCGAGCAGCTCGTTGCTCATGCGCCCGCGACCCGATTGCTTTCCTTCCGATCGAACAGCCGATAGCGGATCTTGAGACCGGTCATGCCGCGCACCGAGAGGCTCGCCATATCGTAGACGGCGGCATCTGGTCCGGCCAATTCCATGCTCTGCACCCTCTGGCTCAGTCGTTTCAGCAGGATCCGCGTCTCCAACCGCGCGAGCTGCGCGCCCGGGCAAACATGAATGCCCTGCCCGAAGGCCAGGTGGCGGCGGGTGTTGGGCCGATCGAGATCGAAGCTGTCGGGATCCGTGAACACGCTCGGATCGCGGTTCGCCTGGTTCCAGCATACCGAGACGACGGAACCGGCGGGAATGCGGACGCCCCCAATCTCGCCGTCCTTCTTCGCGAAGCGCATCATCGTGAAAACCGGCGTGGTGAGGCGAAGCGTTTCCTCGATCACTGCGGGAATGATGCTCTCGTCGTCCCGGATCCGGTCGAGCAGCCCGGGCTCGGTGGCGCAATAATAGAGCGCCCCGCCCATGAGTTGGGTCGTGGTCTCATTGCCGCCGAGCATTACCAATGTCAGCAGTTCGACGCCTTCATCGACGTCAAGCGGCTCGTCTCCTGTTTCGACATCCGCCCCCTCCTGGGTCATTGCCGCTATGCGCCCGATCAGGTCCGGACGCGGATTCTCCAGCCGCTTGCGAACTTCGGATGTGAACATTGCCCGCTGCTCGGAAATCGACTTCGCCATCGACAGCCAGTCGTCGTCGCTCGGAAAGCGCCCAGCGGTCTGGCTCATATCGTCCGACCATTGCTTAACTCTCGGAACATATTCGTCCGGCATTCCCAGGATGTCGGCAATGACGGCGATTGGCAGCGGGGCTGCAAGAGCGTCAATGAAATCGGCTTCATCGCGCCCCTCCAGATCGTCGAGGAGCCTTGCCACCTGGGCCTCGATGAATTCCTCCCAGCGAAGGAACTTGGACGTGACGGCCTTGATGACGATGCGGCGTTGCCGGCCATGCTGCGGCGGATCCTTGTGCGGAATCACCGGAGCCATTCCGGAGCGTTCGCCGCCAATGGCCTGCATCTTTTCGACGACCTCCGGTTTCGGCATCACGCCGATCTTCGCGAGGGCGGGCCCGAAATCATCATGCTCGCTCGAGAAGGTTTCCGGATCGAACAGCACTTTGAGGCATTCGTCATGGCGCGTGACGAGATACCAGGGCAGCTCACCGACCTGATGAACGGGAGCCTCCTCCTGGAGCTCCGCGAGCCCGGGAAAGGGGCAGGTCGCGAACTCCCGGGAGAAAAGGGTTTCGTGCGCGATGCCCGCTACCGGACAGCGGCTTTCGGCGGTCGTTTCCATCTTCTTTCCTTCGGATGCGGTTCGTCGGGCGCCGACCCTTCGAGCGGGGGCCGGAGTTCACGTCTTGTCATGTTGATCTCTAGGCCAGTTGAGCCTTCAAGCCAGTGGTCGGGAATTCGCATGCGGCCTCAAACAAGAGGCAATGCGTGCGGGGAAAATTGTCCGCAAAGGACATTCAGCGTCCCGGCCGGGTCAGGAAAGTCTCCTCGCGACGCAACCGTGTGAGATGCAGTCGGGAGATCAGCCATTCGCCGTCAACGCGCTTGTACTGCTCGTGATAATGGCCAGCGCCGTTGCGGGAGGACTGCGCGCTCTCGACAATATCTGCCAGCGCCCAGATGCCTTCGGCACTGTCCGGACCAAGGATGGTGATCTCAGGCATGTGCCCGTGATGCACGGTGAGGACGTCTCGGAGCGCGTCCCGCGCCTGGGAGACGATCACCTCCCTGCCCTCCATTGGAGGGGCGGGTGCGACATCGCCACCCCAGGTGCCGATGCCGACGTCCACCAGCAGCGTGCACTCGGCGGTGAAAAGCTCTCCCCACTGATCGAAGCATTTGGTGTCCAGCAGGCGGAAATATCTGGCTTTCAGCCTTTTGATCGCTTCGATCGCCAACAGCTCTTCGATCGGCTCCATTCCCATCACCTTCTCGTCCGCGTTCCGAAGATCATGATCGGCGCCGATGCCTCATGTCGATGACCTCTCGGCATTTGAGCGGTCGATCCGGGCGGCCATTTTCGCGGCGCGCGGGCCTGTCATCCACGCGACGACGAGGACCACGGCAAAGGATATGGTCAGCGCATAATCGATACGAGCGGACGAGCCGAACCCCCAGTCGGTGATCGCGCCGACAAAGAGCGGCCCCATCCCGCCGAGTCCGCCGGAATAAAGTGCGCATACCGCGATCACGCGCCCCCGCACTTCGCTTGGCGCAAAAAGCGTGGCGGGTGTCAGCGTCGAGGAGGCGACCGACGCCAGAAGGCAGAGGCTGACGGCCAGCAGGGCCAGCGACAGCCAGGGCCATGGCGACAGTGGAAACAGCAGCAACGGAATCGTGAACAGCCCCATCATCCGGACCATCGCGCGCACGACGTGGGTCAGCGCTGTCTCCGGCGCCTTCGCGCTCATGATATAGGTGCCGAGCAGGCAGCCGGCCGTTCCTGCGATCACGAAGATCGGCCCGACCACCAATCCGACCTGGGCTGGATCATAGCCGTAGACCCGGATCATGAAGGTCGGCGTCCACGAATAGATGCTCTGGCTGATCGTGTTGAGGAAGGTGAGGAAGGTCATCAGCGTGAGGAGAAAGCGCCAATTGTCCTTCAGGAACGGGATGACCGATGTTTTCGACGCGGGGGTGGTCGAATCGGTCTTCTTGCGGGGCGGTTCAGCCATGAACAGCAGGATGGCGGCGCCAAGCAGAATGCCTGGCGCGCCTAGCAGGATGAACAGGCCACGCCAGGGCTCGAACGTGCCGACGATGGGCATTTGCACGCCGTCATAAGGCTGGAGCGCGACGAGGATCGGACCGCCGAGCAGAAGTGCGGCACCGCTTCCGAGATAGGGGGAAAGCATCAATAGCGCGCCGGCCCGCGGCAGGGACGTCCGGGGCACGATGTCGGCGAGCAGCGAAAGTGCGGCTACCGGCACGACGCCCTCCGCAATGGCCAGCCCGCTCCGTGCGAACAACAGCATCCAGAAGTCCTGCGCCAGCCCGCAGGCAATCGTCATCGCGCACCAGCAGATGATGGCGATGCCGAGCAGGCGGACCCGATTGCCGGTGTCGACGAGGCTGGCAGTCACCATTGCCGAGACCGCCATCACCATCGAGAAGGCGAAGCCCTGCAGGAGTCCGATCTGCACGTCGTCGAGGCGAAGGCTCGCCTTGACCGGCCCCACCACCAGGCTGAGAATCTGCCGGTCGACATAGGAGATGAGGTAGACGAGCTGAAAGACGATCAGCGACGGCAGCCAGGCCTGCCACGAGGAGGCCGCTTGGACTGGAACAGGTCTCAAGGCCGGCGCATCAGTCACAGGACGGCTCCCACAGCTGCCCGAAGCCGAAACGGTCTCGTCAGGACCGTGCGAATTGACGCGATCCGACGTGGTTCGGGGCCTGGGTCAGCCAAGCCCCTTCTCCTGGTCTTCCTCGTTCGCCGCAAGGACTCCGGCAAGGCTGTTCGCGCGCGCATGAATGATCCTTCCCCCGTCCACGCTGATCACGCAGCCGGTCGTGTAAGAGCTTTCCCGGCTCGCGAGGAAATGCGCGGCAGCGGCAATTTCTTCCGGTTCGCCGCCGCGCTGCATGGGGAAGCTGCTCGCGGTCTTCCTGTTCAACACCGGGTCGTCGAAGATCGGCGCGGTCTGAAAGCTTCTGATCATCCCCGGCGAGATGGTATTGCAGCGCACATTGGCATGCCCGAATTCGGCGGCGATATTCTTCATCAGCTGAATCTCGGCGGCGCGCGCGCAGGTGTAAAAGGACCGCTCGCTCGTCGCCTCGAAAACCGAGCCCGAGCCAATATAGACGATCGCGCCTCCACCATTTTCGACCATGTGGGGGATAACCAGATTGGACAGCCACCATTTGCTCTTGAACACCGCATTGAACTGCTGATCCAATGTTTCGTCCGGCGTTTCGAGAGAAGGGCCGAGCCATGGCAGGGTGCTTGCGCCGCAGACCAGGGCATCGACCTTGTTCCATCGGCTCAAGGTCGATGCCACCAAAGCCTCGAGGTCCGCTTTGACCTCGATGTCGCAGCGCAGGCCGAGCGCAATCTCCTTCCCGTTGCCGAAGCGCCGGTTCAAATCGTCGGCCACCGCGAGGCTGTCGGCTTCGGAGCGGCTGCAAAGGGCAACCCTGGCGCCCTCGGCTGCAAATCGTTCCGAAATGGCAAGCCCCATCCCCTTGGTGCCGCCGGTGACGATCGTCACCATATCCGTCATCGTCATTTCACTACCTCGGTCAGTTGATGGAATGCGGCTGGACGTTTGTCAGGCCCCCTTCAGCAGCGGTGCCGCGGGCCTTGCCGCCCGGTGGCCATCGGCGATGGCATATTGGATGTCGCGCGGCGACAATGCGTCGCCGACCAACATCACGTCCGGATGTCGACCGCGCAGCCCGTCATAAAGGTCGCGAAGCGGCAGGTTCGGCGTCACCAGCACCACCGTGTCCGCTGGCACGGTGATCCGCTTGGCAGTCATCAACGGCCGCACGTCGCATTCGCCGGGACGAATTTCGGTAAGGTAGTGATAGACGCGCAGATCGAAATCGTGGGGAAAGATGCGCTCGAGTATCTCCCGCGGCCGGTTGGTCGCCTCGATCACCAGCCCGAAGCCGCCCCACCGGGTCACGAAGGTCACCGAGAGCCCCCGATTGATCAGCTCTTCGGCGACCGCCGGGCCTTCGGCATGGCCGACGTCGTCGACGACCAATGCGGTCTTGCCCAGGTCCCGCGGTACGCCAAGGAACAGGTCCAGGGACGAGATCACGTGCGGCAGATGCACGCCGGTCGCCGGCTCGGCGGGGTCGCCGAACTGGACGCCGTCCATCCGCGGCAGCGAGCCGGTCGCGACGATCACCTTGTCGGCGCCCTCGGCGAGCACGTCCTCGACATCCATGAAGGTGCCGAGGCGAACCTCCACGCCGAGCCTGAATATCTCGCGCTCCTGCCAGTCGACCAGATCGCCGATCGTCTGGCTCTTGGGCGCCCGCCGGGCGGCATTGACCGCGCCGCCGAGCTGCGAGGACGCCTCGGCAAGGATGACCTTGTGCCCCTGCAGCGCGGAAATCCGGGCCGCCTCCATGCCGGCCGGACCGCCGCCGACGATCAGCACCTTCAGCGGCTCGGCGGCGGTCACGAGCTTGTGCTCGTCGAGATGGGTCTCGAAACCCACCGCCGGGTTGACCGCGCATTGCATCAGCCGGTCCCGCAGCAGCGCAGCGACGCAGCCCTGGTTGCAGGCCATGCAGGGGCGCACCTCGTCGACGCGGCCTTCCATCGTCTTTCGGACCAGCTCGGGGTCGGCAATCTGCGCGCGGCACATGCCGATCATGTCGGCGATGCCCTCGTTCATCACCTGCTGCCCCTCCTCGAGGGTGCGGAAGCGGCCCGCGACCATCCGGGGGACTTTCACCCCCTCGGTCAAAATCGATGCCGACGGTAGCGTGTAGCCGGCCGGCGCGTGCATGCCCCGATTCATTGTGTCGAGGCGATAATAGTCGCCATAGGAAGCGCTGAGATAATCGATCAGCCCTTCGGTTTCGAGCGCCGCGATCACCTGCCTGAGCTCGACTTCATCCATGCCGCCAGGCGTATCGCTGCACGACAGCCTTACTCCGACGATGAAGTCGGGCGCCGCCACGGCCTTGCGCACCCGGCGCAGCAGCTCCTGCAGGAAGCGCATCCGGTTTTCGAGCGAGCCGCCCCAGCGATCCTCCCGCTGATTGACGAGCGGCGACAGGAATTGGTGGATCAGATAGCCGTGGGCCCCATGAATTTCGACGCCGTCGAGCCCACCCTCCCGACAGCGCAGGGCAGCAGCGACGAAGAGATCCAGTATCTCCTCGATCTGCTCCTCTTCGAGAGGCTGCGGTACGACGTTCAGCGTCGGGCTCGGCACGCCGGACGGGGAGAAAGGCGGGCGGCGGCCGGGCTGGAAGACATTATGGCCGCGGTGATAGATTTGCTGGAACATCGCCATGCCGTGCGGGCGAATGGCCTTCATCATCGCCTTGAAGCCGGGAATGACCTTGTCGCTCGTATTGTAGAGCGTGTCGATGTGGCTTTCCTGGACCGTCGACGATTCCGTGATCGCCAAAGCGCATCCGCCCCGCGCGCGCGCCTCGTAATAGGCGATGGACGTATCGGTGAAGACGTCGCGCGAATGCGCCGATCCGTGCGGCGCAAGGACGACGCGATTGTGGAGCGTGAGATCCCTGATCGTGATCGGATCGAGTATTTTGGCGGCCACGCACACCCTCGCTGCGCTGAATTCAGTGACGGGCAGGTTAGGCCAACGGCCACGCGCGCCCTTTAGCCTTCGGCGCACGCCGACTTGCCGCTGTGTGAGACTGCTCTGCCCAAAACCGACCGCCGCTTGCGCCCGATGCACATTTCGCCCTCATCCGAACCGGAGGAGTTCAGCATGCGCACCAGCCTCCCCTTCCGGATCGCCAACGTCTATGCGTCGCAAAGCATGGCGGGGAACCCGATCGCGGTCTTCACCACCGAGGTCGACCCCGACTTCATGCAGAAGATCGCGCGGCAGCTGAATTGCACCGGCACCGTCTTCGTGACCCGGACCGGACCGGCCGCCTATTCCGCGAGGATGTTCAGCCCGAAGTTCGAAGCCCCCTATGGCGGCGCCGGATCGCTCGGCGCGGTGTGGGCCATGGGTGAAGGCCGGTGGGTGCAGACCACTTCCGGCGCCGTGGTGGAGACCGAATATGCGGACGGGATCGGCTGGACCGGGCAGCCCGAACCGGAGATCGCGCCGATCGAAGACCATGATCTTGCGGATGCAATCGGCCTGCGAAATATCGAAGGCGCGTTCCTCGGCCAGGCGGCGGGCGCGTGGCACCTCGCGGTCGTCACCCCTGACTCGCCCGCGGACTTCCGGCCGGATCCGGCGCTTCTTGGCCGCGTCGCCGCGCGTCATTCGCGCTGCACGATTGGCGCCTTCCGTCGGCTCGGCGAGAGCGAGGTGCATGGCCGCGTCTTCGCGCCGGCGCAGGGGCTCGAGGAGGACCCGGCCTGCGCCGGCGGTGCGGGGATCGTCGCGCGGATCATGCAGCGACATTTCGGCTGCGCCGACCGGGTCGTGATCCGCGAAGGCGAGGAAATGGGCCGGCCGTCGCGCATCGATGTGGTGACCACCGCCCAAAGTGTTCGCGTCGGCGGGCCGATCGTCCTTGCCGCTGAGGGGTGCCTCTACCTCGGCTAGGAAGGGCGCGGGGAATCGGGAAACAGCCCACCCGACTTCGGGATTTGCAATGCCTGCATGGCGAAGAGGAGGATGGCGCCGATCAGGCAGCAGCTGAGGAGCACCGGAAATGCAGGATCGTAGCTGGTCCATTCGTCCCGCACCCTGCTTAGCGCGACGGGGGAGATGCTGATCCCGAGCTGATAGATTCCGAAAAAGATGCCGTAGATCCCGCCATAGCTCCGGAGCCCGAAATAGCGCGCGGTGAGAAAGGCGATGACGTCCACCTCGGCGCCCCCGGCGATGCCGAGCAAGGCCGCCACCAGCACGGCGCCGCCGAAGGTGGCACCTACCCCTGTCATGAGCAGGAGAAAGGCCAAGGCGGCGAACAGAAAAATGGCGCCGGCGACGATCGGCGCCGAAATCCGGTCGAGCAGGAAGCCGGAGGCGAGCTTTCCGACAGCGGCCGCCACAGGAATGCCGACTGCGGCGGATGCCGCCATCATTGGCGTGAAGCCTCTATCGATCTGCATCGGCACGAAATGGACGATGGCTGCGAGGACTGCGCTGCTACCCAGAAGGACAGCGCCAGCCATCAGCCAGAAATGACCCGTGCGGAAAGTCTCCGAAACCGTCAGCCCCTCACCCACGCTGGTGGCGACATCGCCGCCACTCGCCGACCGGTCCCTGCCCTCTCGCCGTCGCAGCCGCGCGAGATCGTTTGCGTCATGAAAGCAGAGCCAGGCGATCGGCAACGTGGCGGCGGCCATCAATGCGGCGATACCGACATAGGCGCCGCGCCAGCCGAAAGTTTCGATCGCAGCGACACCGGCGGGACCGACGAGGGCCTGGGACAGACTGGAGCCGCAGAACGTCAGGGCCAGCGCCGTGCCGCGCCGACGCCGGAATCGGCTGGTGATGCCGGCGGTCCAGACCAGAGGGCTCGACAAGGCGATGCCGAGCGAGAGGAATGCCCAGATCATCCAGTAGGAGGCTATCGAGGCGGTGGTCCGCGACAGCATCGCATAAAGGATGCAGACGATGAGACCGCCCGTAAGGCCGACGCGGCGCGCCCCGACGCGGTCGATCAGCCGCCCTACGAAAGGCGAAAGCAAGGCGATGGTCACGCCGGAGATCGGGACTGAAATGGAGATGGCTGTGCGGCTCCAGCCGAATTCCTGCTGGAGTGGCAGCATGAAGATGCCGACCGTCACATAAGGCACGGTCGCGAAAGCCAGGCAAAGGGCCGCGGCCGGCACGACCTTCCAATTGGCGCGCCATTCCTGGGCCGCTTCCGGGTCGCGGGCGAGCGCCAGGGTCGACATCGATCAGGCTGTCATGGCGCGAGTCAGCCTGCCGACATCGGGCGCCAGATCGAGCGCGAAGCCAGCCTCGACCAGCTCGACGATTCTCGCTGGGGGCAGGATGCCGCCCAGGAAATTGCGGGCCTTTTCCCCGAGTTGCGCATCGGTCATCTCATAGCCGGGCGCCCAGGGATCGCCATGGGCGTAGTCCGAACAGCCGCGATACTCCTCGCCAGAACGGGTCCGCACGATGATTTCTGCCGGCAGGCGCCGGAAGAAACCGTCGCCATTCTGCTGCGCGAGAATCATCGGCCCCCATTCCTCCGCGACCTCTGCGCGCATCCGCCGGGCGATGCTTCGCACCCGCTCGGAGGTCAGATCGACTTCGTACCATGACGGACCGGGCGTGATGCCGAGCGCGATGAGCGCCATCGCGGTTGGCAGGCTGTGGAGTAGCTTCAAGGGCTCGTCGACCGTCGTGAGCTCAGCCAGCGTCACGCACAGGCCCACCGGTGGCACCCTGATCAGCACGTCGGCGATATCGTTCGCCGCCAGATTATGGGTCCGCACGATGCGGGTGAAGATATCGAGCGCTGCGTGGCCGTAGCGGCAGAAGGGGTAAGGCTTGATCGCGCAATCGGTGACGTACCAATGCTCGCCAAGGTCGCGATACATGATGTCATAGTCGCATCCCGCGGCGCCGAAGGATCGCCAGAACTCGCTGCCCTCGTCGAGAACGTCGGTCTGGGCGACCCAGCCATAGGAAGCGAGCAAAGCAGCGTTCATGCCTGCCTCTGCCGCCGCGCCGCACATCTGATATTTGTGCCAGTAAGCCGGCATGCCGTCGGTGAATTCGGGAAGGTTGCTCTTGACGATGTCGTAACTGACGGGCGCGGTGACGAGGGCCTGGCCGAGGGCCCGGGCCGTCTGCAACGCGTCGAGCTTGAGAAGGCGGGCCGCTGTTGCGGCGGCACCGAAGGCCATCCAGCTCCAGCCGAAGAGGGGCGCGAACGCGAGACCCCCCTTGCCGTCTTCGACATATTGACTGAGCGACAGGCCTACGCGCGCGGTGATGTCGTAGCCAGTTGCGACCGCGGCGATGAACTCCTGACCGGTGGCGCCCAGCTTTTCCGCAAGGGCGAGCCCGACCATGGCGCTTGCCGAGACGGTGTGCATGCGGTTGAGCATGGTCTCATCGGCATCGAGGAGATTGGCGATCTGGGCGTGGACGTATGCGACGCTTTGCGCCGGAAGCTTCTCGCCGGAGCCGACCAGGGTCGCATCGGGCGCCCCGCCCTGCTCGCATTTCAGGCGCAGCAACGCCTTTGCCATCGGCGTGTTGACCGCCGCGGCCGCAACCACGATTTCGTCGAGGATCAGTCGCTTGGTCGCATGGATCGCAGCCTCGTCTATTGCTTCGTAGCGCGTCTCGGCGACGAACCGGGCGAGGGTCGAAGTCCGGCGCTGCACCCGGCCCTCGGCGGTTTCATCCTCCAATGCTGACCCGGCGACACTGGCCAAGAATCTCTCCCGTCTCTTGTGATCGTCGTTCGGTCCTACGCGCGGACGGATTGCCACGCACGTCCCCCAAAAGGGCTACGAAGGCGCCCCCCTTAGGACCCGGCCCGCGCAGGTGCCGGCAGCAAAAAGCGAGTTCCGTCGCAGATAAGGTGGCCCAGGTGCGAGTGGTGTACCCGATGCGGTGCACGCACTGATGGCGGCCGCCGACACAGGCAATAACAGGCCTGGCGCGGCTGATCTGAAGCTTGGGAGAGGCAGATGGCGCTCAGTTCGTCCTTCGGGGCCCCCGACGGCGTCCAGCCGTGGTCGATGATCGAACGGCTCGCCAGGACAGTGGGCGAGCCCGGCTTCGGGGAGGCATTGCTTACATCGTTCGACGAAACCTTGATGATCAGCGATTGCGTCGCTTTCGTCGCGCGGCGCGGGCAATTGTCGAGCGCCTTCGAAGTCAGCCAGTCCAATACCAACGAGCTGACCCACCTTATCGGACGCTATCTCCGCCACTTCCCCGATCGCGGTCGGCGCCTCGGCTTTCGGAAGGTCGCGGTTCCCTATCACAAGGTGACCTGCAACCACATCACCGACATCGACCATGTTGAAACATCGAGTTTCCGCCGAAGCTTCTACGACGAGGGAGATTTCGTCGATCAGGCCTGGTCCATCTCGCGCCATGAGGACGGGTTCATCGCTTTGTGCGTGTTTCGCCGGGGGGTCCACGGAAAGTTCCAGGAGGGACAGATCGAGCAGTTCGCGCAGCTCGCCCCGGTCTTCATGCCCTTCCTTTCACGGCACGTCTCCTCGTCTCCCGCGCTGGGCGTGGCGGGCGCGACCATCTCCCTCGATCGCGCAAAGGCCGTGATCGCTGCAGCCCATGCCGCGCTGGCGCCGAAGGAGGTCGAAGTGTGCGCGCGGATCCTGCGGGGCATGACTTCGGAGGGCATCGCGCTCGACCTCAACTCGTCGATTCACACGGTGCGAACGCATCGCAAGCGCGCCTACAGCAAGATGCAGATCAGCAGCATGGCCGAGCTCTTTTCGCGGGCGATCGATGCAGAGCAGATGGTGGCGCGCGGCGTGCTGGCTGTGCCGATGGCCTGAGCCTGCGCCCGTATCGGACCCTGTCCTCCATTTGGGGGACATACAGCAGATCCGCAGAAGCCTAGCGCTCACGAGGACAGGACCTCTCCAATTTTGCTGCACGCTGCGGCTGGGGGCAACCCCAGCCGCTTTTTTGCGTGTGAGCCCTTTCAGGGACGGCCGATTCTCTCGTCCGAACCAAGCTATCAGAAGCGCACCGACAGCCGGACCATGGTTTCGCGTCCGCGGCTCGGAATACCTTGGGTGTCCGCGAGAACGGTCGGGCCGTTCGTGCCGTTCACACCCGATCCGGTGAGTGGCGCATCCGAGGTGGAGACGATGAAGTAACGGTTTGAAAGGTTGCGGCCGATCAACGCCAGCTCCCAGCGATCGCTCGGGTCGGCCAACCGCAGCGAAGCATTCAACAGCCAGTAAGCGTTCTGCCAGGAAGTGGGCTTGTTGCTGGGATCGGTGAAATAGCCATCGGTGTACCCTGCGTCGGCGGACACACCGACCCGCCAGGCACCCCAGATCCGGCTCTCATAATCCACGCCAGCATTGCCGACCCACTCCGGCGCGCGCGCCAGCACGCCACCGGAAAGGTCCTGCGCCGTGAAAACCCCACGAAGCAGCACGGCGTCGCAGCCCAGGGCAATCGTCTGGCCGCGGTAGCAAGGGGCATTGAAATCGACGTAGCGCGAGCGATTGTAGCCGAGCGCGCCGCGGAGAGTCAGGCCGCGCGCAGCGCGCCAGGTGAAATCGAAATCCACACCTCGTGTCGTGTTGCCGCCCGCATTGACGACGCGCTGGGTGACCAAGCCGGCATCGTCGAGCAGGGTCGTCGAAACCTGCAGGCCATTGCCTCTATAGCTGTAGGCGGCGAGATTGAGACGAAGGGTATTATCGAGCAAAAGCACCTTCACGCCGCCTTCGAAGCCCCTCAGTGTTTGCTGATCGTAGGAGCGATCGACAGTAAGGCTTCCTGCGCCAGCGTTGAAACCGCCTGAAAGGAAACCCCTTTTATAGTTGGCGAAGAGCGTCAAGCGCTGGGTCGGCCGCCAGGTTATCGATGCTTCCGGCGAAAAATCATCGAAGCTCCGGCGAGTCACCGGGGTGACGGCGGGAACTCCGAAATAGGTCGCGGCGCTGTAGCGCTTGCTTTCGTACGAATAGCGGCCGCCGCCGGCGAGTTCGAGCGTTTCCATCGGCAGGAAGCGCAGCTGAGCGAAGCCCGAATAGGCCTCGCCGCGCTGGGTCGACAGGGCGTTGGAGGCAATGAATGGCGCAAGGGCGTTCCCCACAGCAAGGCTGGGGTTACGAAGTCTCGAGGTTTGTGCATAGGCGCCGACGAGGAAATTGAGCGGCCCTTGAAATGTGCTGGCGACACGCACCTCCTGACTAAGCTCGTTCGCACGGAAGCCACTGGCCGAGGCAAGGATGCCGGCAGGAGTCGAAGTCGACGAGGCATTGTGCGAATAGCTCGTGTCGTTGTGGTAATAGGCGCTGACCGAAGTCAGCGTGATAGCGTCCGAAGGGCGGAAATTCATTTCGAGCGAGGAGAGCAGCTGCTCCTGATCGAGAAACGGATGCCCGCCGTTGAAGCCTGGATCAAAGGCGGCGATCAGGGGGCCGTAGTCGGCCTTCCAGATCCGGGCATTGGCGCGGCAGTCATCGGGTCCGCCGCGAAACGGAATACCGGCGGGACAATGGACGAGCTGGAGGTTTTCCGACGGCCCATCGGCGTCGAGCCTGTTAAAGGCGATTTTCAGCCTAGCGTCGAAGGTGGAGCTCGGATCGAACCGCAAAGTGATGCGCCCGGCGATCTCGCGGTCATGGGGAAGACGAATGCGTTCCGGCGCATAGAGACCGGTCGATGGCGCAAGGTTGCGCGCCCAACCTTCAACGTGGGAGGCGGCGAACGCGATACGCACGCCAAGATTTTCTGTCAGCGGGCCGGATACGAAACCCTCGGTGCGAACTTCGTCGCCGACGAATTCGTAGCCGGCGGCCAACCTGGCTTCCCAATCGGGAGTGGGATCGGCCGAGCGCATGACGATGATGCCCCCCGGGCTGTTCTTGCCGAAGAAAAGCGCCTGCGGCCCCCTCAGCACCTCCACCTGGGCCAGATCGAGTTGGCCGAGGCGCGCGACTGAAGCCCGCGAAATCGGTACCCCGTCGATGTTGATGGAAACGGCTTGGTCCGCGAACGGATTGTTCTCCGTCGAGCCGATCCCGCGCAGGGTGATGCTCCCGCCCTGCACTGACGACGTTCTAGTGATCAGAAGTTGCGGGACAAGACGGGCAACGCCTTCGAGTTCCTTCACGCCGGATCGCTCGAGCTGCTCGCCAGTCACCGCGGTTAGCACCACCGGCACCGACAGGGAGGATTCCGCTCTCCGGCGCGCGGTTACCACGATGTCTCCGACGCCCTCGGAGGGTTGGGCAGCAGGCGCCTGAGCCCCGACTTCCAGCGCGCTCGCGCCTTCGCTCGATACGGCCTGATCCTGCGCATGGGCCGGCCAGGCAAGCGCCAACGTGCAGGTCGCTGCCGCGAGCCGCGTGAATGCCCTCTTCTTCATGAATGCCTCCTCGTGGCGCGAATCGCACCCTTCAAGGCAGGGCTATTTCAGCCCGGTGACTCTGTCTGTCGCCCAAGAGGGCTACAATGGTGTCGTCAGGTCTTGATCGACATAGCCGTGGCGACCGCGCCAACGTCCGACGCGCTGTCGAGTCCGAAGACGGCCGTCACCAGCGCGTCGACCTTCCCCTCAGGCAGGATGTCGGCCAGATAGGTTCGCGCCTTTCCCGCAAGCTCCTCGTCAGTCATGCGCTGCGGCGACCAGGGATCCCCCTTCGCATATTCCGCATATCGGCGATGCTCCCGGCCGGAGCGCGTTTGCACGATCACTTCGGTCGGCAAGCGCCTGAAATAGCCGTCGCCAGCCTGTTGCTCGACGAGGATCGGGCCCCATTCCTCGTTGACCTCGGAGCGGATCTTCAACGCAATACTGCGAACCGCCTCGGAGGTGAGATCGACATCCCACCATTTCGGGCCCGGCGGAATCCCCAGGGCGACGAGGGCCATGGCCGTCGGTTGGCTCGACATCAGCTTCAGGCCCTCGTCCACAATCTTCAGCTTCATCAGCGAACGGCTGAGGTCGTGCGGCGGGATTCGCACCAACATGTCTTCGATGTCCTCGGGCCGAAGGCCCTCGTCGGAAACCATTGCGCTCAACAAATCGAGCGCGGCGTGACCGAAGCGACAGAAGGGATAGGGCTTGATCGCGCAATCGGTGACGTACCAATGCTCGCCAAGGCCCGCGTACATCACCTTGAAGTCGCAACCGACCGCCCCGAACGAGCGCCAGAATTCGCTGCCCTCGTCCAGAATGTCGGTTTGTGCTACCCATCCGTAGGAGGCGAGCAAGGCGGCGTTGATCCCTGCCTCCGCCGCCGCGCCGCACATCTGATATTTGTGCCAGATTGCAGGCTCCCCGTCCGTCCAGAACGGTTTCTGATGCTTGAGCACGTCGAAGTGGACGGGCGCAGTGACCAGCGCCTGGCCGAGCGCGCGCGCGGTCTGCAGCGCGTCGAGCTTGAGAAGCCGCGCGGCGGTGGCGGCCGCGCCGAAGGCCATCCAGCTCCAGCCGAAGATCGGCGCGAAAACGAGGCCGCCTTTGCCATCGGGGACGAACTGGGCGAGCGACAGGCCGACCCGCGCCGTGATGTCATAACCCAAAGCGATCGCCGCTATGCACTCCTGCCCGGTGGCTCCCACCTTCTCGGCAAGCGCGAGGCCGGCCAGCGCGCTCGCCGAGACCGTATGCATACGGTTGAGCATCGTCTCGTCGGCGTCGAGCAGGTTGGCGAGCTGCGCGTGGACATAGGCGACGCTCTGGGCCGGTAGCTTCTCGCCGCTGACGGCGATCGTCGCCTCGGGTTCGCCACCCTGCTCCCGCTTCAGACGCAGGAGAGCCTGGGCCATCGGCGTGTTCATGGTCGCGGCCGTGACCACGATCTCGTCGAGGATGAGGCGCTTCGTCGCGTGGATGGCCTCTTGCGGCAGCGCGTCGTAGGGCGTCTCGGCGACGAAACGGGCGAGGTCCATCGTTGAACGGGTGCGCGGCTTTGTGTCGATCGCGTCGCCGCGCGCGGCGGATGCCGGATCCGGCCGCGATGTTAGGGAAGCGTCTTCCACGTCACTTTCTCCAGCTCAGGTCCAGACCTAGGACCGCACAGTCCAAGCCATGGCGTGAAGACTAGACGAGGAATGCGCCGCCGTATGTCGCCCGAACGGGCGACACGCACGCTTTCTCTCCCCCGCCTTGCTGAGCAGCGAAGCCGAAATTGCCAGTGTGCGATCCCGGCAGGTCCTGGCGACGGAAGCGCTTGCGCCCGAAGCCATTGGCGCTGACTTCCCCAGCGTTGAAGACGGAAAGAGCGAACAATATGCGAGCTACCGCCTGGTCGAATGACCGCCAAACGACCTTGCCGGAGATCCTCGCCGCTGCAGTCGATCGCTGGCCCGATCGTCCGAGCTTCGACTTCCTTGGTGAAACGATGAGCTATGCCGAGGTCGATCACGGCAGCAACCGTATCGCCCACGGGTTGCGGGCATTGGGCGTGGCCAAAGGCGACACGGTCGCGACGATGCTCGACAACAGCCTGGATCCGATCCTGCTCCTCTATGCGATCACCAAGCTCGGCGCGATCGCCGTGCCGATCAACAGCAGCTTTCGCGGCGAGTTCCTGCGCCACCAGCTCGACGACAGCGGCGCTGCGATCGTCATTGCCGAGGGCGATTATGCCGAGCGTATCCTGAAGGTCGCCGACCAGCTCCCGGCGCTGAAATTGCTCGTCTTTCGAGGCGACCCGCCATCGGCATCCGGCCGGATCGAGAGGATTCCGCTCGACGCGCTTCAGGCCGAAAGCGAGGACCCGATCGACGCCGATATCGGTCCGTCGGACATTGCGATGCTCATCTACACGTCGGGGACGACCGGCCCTTCCAAAGGCTGCATGATTCCCCACAATTATCTCTGCAATGTCGGCCGGCTCAACGTCCACGTCGCCGACCTCGACGACAATGACGTCTTCTGGACTCCCCTGCCCCTGTTCCATCTCGGCGGCATCAACGGAGTCCTCGTCGCCGCGCCGGTCTGCGGCGCAAGGGTGGCGCTGGCGCCGCGTTTCTCGCTGTCGGGCTTCTGGCCGGAGATCGAGCGGACCGGCGCCACCGTGGTCGGGATCATAGGATCGATGATCGCGCTGATCGCCGGCGGGCCGGATTGCGAGGCGGCGCAACGTTGCCACGGCCAGATCAGGCTCGCAAAGGGTGCCCCATTCCCCGAAGCCACCAGGCGGATCTGGCGGGAGCGGTTCGGCGTGCGCGAATGCGGCGCCCCTGGCTATGGCATGACCGAAATGACGATGATCACCGTTTGCAAGGCGAGCGATCCCTCGCCGCAGGGAACGTCAGGCCGCCGCTTCGAGGATTATGACGTCCGCATCATCGACGATCGGGGGTTCGAATGCCCGCCCGGAATTCCCGGAGAGATCGTCGCCCGTCCGATGCGCCCCAACATCATGTTCAAGGGATATTGGCGGCGACCCGAAGCGACCGCGGCGGCCTGGGCGGATCTCTGGTTCCATACCGGCGACATCGGGTCGATCGACGCGGACGGCTTCTTCACCTTCGTCGATCGCAAGAAGGATTATCTGCGCCGCGGCGGCGAGAATATCTCGAGCTTCGAGATGGAGACCGCGTTTCGCCAGCATCCGGATATCGACGACGTCGCCGTGCACGCAGTGCCTTCCGAGCTTGGCGAAGACGAGGTCAAGGTGACAGCCGTCCTCAAGTCCGGCGCCGGCCTCGCGGAAGAGGATCTTTGCCGCTGGTCGATCGACCGCGTGCCGCACTTCGCGGTTCCGCGGTTCGTGGAGTTCAGAAGCGACTTGCCGCGCAACCCGGTAGGGCGGGTGCTGAAATATCAGCTGCGCGACGAGGGCGTGACCGCTTCCACCTGGGACAGGGCAGCCTCTGGAATCGTCGTCAGGAGACGCTAGACGAGGCGGCTTCCTCGATCCGGCGGGCCATTGCCGCCGCGGCCCCGGCGGCGATCGCCGCGACGAGGACCGAACCGGCATAGGTGATGGCCAGTGAATAGCCGATCCTGTCGATCTGCTGGAACCCGAGATCGGTGATCATTCCAACCATCAGTGGACCGATACCCGACAAGGCCGCCGAATAGACGATCGCCACCGCGCTCACCCGCCCCCGCACGTCCGCCGGAGCGAAGAGCTGGAGCGGCGTCAGGGCCGATGACAGGATGATCGCGAGCAGGAAGACGCTGAGGGCAAGAAGCGCCAGCGTCATCCACGGCCCCGGCACCAGCGCCATCAGCACGAGGGGCACGGCCAGCAGGAGGATAATTCGGTGCATGATGCCGACTACGTGGCGCAGCGCGCGCTCAGGGGTCGTCCGCCCCATCAGCCAGGCTCCGAACAGACAACCGCCGATGCCGGCCGCGACGAACACCGCGCCCGCGGATAGGCCCGCTTCTGCCGCGGTCAGGCCGTGTACGCGGATCAGATAGGTCGGCACCCATGCATAATTGGTGATGTTGATCAGGTTCGCGCCGGCGATCAGGGTCATGTAGGTGAGGATGAAAGCCTTGTGCGTGCGCAGGAAAGCCAGGACCGACTGCCCGCCGCGCAGAACGGCGACGGTCGGAAGACGCTCGGGTTCCTTGAACAGGATCCCCATCCCCAGGGCGATAAGGCTGCCCGGCGCTCCGACGATGATGAACACGCCGCGCCAGGCTTCGAATCTCTCGAACCCCATGAAGGCGGTTCCATCATGGGCGCCGAGCCAGCCGAGCAATGGCCCGCCGAACAGCAACGCCATGCCCGAGCCGATATAGGAGGCCATCAGAAACAGTGCGCCGGCGCGCGGAATCGAGGATCGGGGCGTGATGTCGCAGATGATCGACATCACCACGACGGGAACGATTGCTTCGGCGATCGCGAGGCCCATCCGGCACAGCAACAGCATCCAGAAATCTCCGGCAAAGCCGGAAGCGACCGTCATCGTGCACCACAACAACATGCAGCCGGAAAGCAGGTGCACGCGATTGCCCTTGTCCACCATTCGCGCCGTGAGCAGCGAGGAGAGCGACAGGACGAGCGTGAAGGCGAAGCCCTGGAGCAATCCGATCTGGACGTCGCTGAGCCCAAGGCTCTGCTTGAGCGGCGTGACCAGCAGGCTGATGACCTGGCGGTCGATGAAGGCGACCAGATAGACCAGCTGAAACAGGGCGACGCTCGGTACCCAGGTCCGCCAGCTCAATTCCCGGCCGGGTGCCGCCCCCGCCGGGAGGGACAAATCAGCCATTGAAGGCAAGCCGCAGGCCTGGCGCCGGCCAGCGCATCCTGGCGACACGATTGGTGTTCGACAGAGTCACGAAGGCGGTGCGCATATCGCTGCCGCCGAAGGCGATGTTGGTGCAAAGCCGGTCGGGCATCGAAATCACGACATATTCGCCGGTTGCGGGATTGATCCTGGCGATACCGCTACCTTCCACGACCACCGCTTGCGCGATGGTCCCGTCGGCCTCGACCGCCATGGAATCGAACAATTGCCGCCCGGGGAGACTCCCGACGACCCTGCCGGTCAATATTCCCCGCCCCTGTCGGTAAGGAATGGTGCCATGACCAGTCGTCGGCACGCCGTCGCTCGTCGCCTCGAAGGCGAGCACCAGTTTCGACATGGTGAGCGCGCCATAGACGGTGCGGCCGTCGGGCGAGAGGCCGACGCCGTTCAGGCCCAAACCATAAGCAACCCGCTTGATGGACGAGCCGTCGGCCCTGGCATAGTAAAGACCGCCGTGCAGCTCGGCTGTGCCGACGTCCTTGCCGCGATCGCTGAACCAGAAACCGCCCGATTCGTCGAAGACGATGTCGTTCGGTCCGGCGAGCTTCAGCCCGTCGCATTCCTCGTAGAGCCGCTCGACGCGACCGGTCGAAACGTCGATCCGCTCGATCCAGCCATTTTCATAATCGTCGGGCGTGCCGGCGGGGACGTTATGCTGTTGTTCCTTGCTGGCCGGCCATTTGAAGCCGCCATTGTTGCACCCGTAAAGCGCCCCGTCGGGGCCGAAAGCGAGGCCATTCGGCGCTCCTTCGACGGTTGCAATCACATGGCGCGTGCCGTTCGGACGAAGACGGGTGATCTGCTGCGCCCGGATCTCGGCGACGATGACCGAGCCGTCGTCGCAGGCGACCGGCCCCTCGCCAAAAGCCACGTCCTCCGCGAAGATCTCGAAATCGGTCATGCTTCTTGTCTCCCCGAAGGTGTCGCGGTGGGGCCGCTTGCGCCTTGCGTACATGCCTGGTGGATCCGGTAGGCCCGTGCGGCCGTACCGCTGAAAAGCGCACCCTTCTCGTCCGCGCTGAAGCCGGCAGCCATGCGCTTGAAGCCGTTCCAGAGCACCGGATAGGAGACGCCGAGCATATCGACGGGAAAGTTGCTTTCGAACATTGCGCGGTCCGGGCCGAACAGATCGATGGTTCGCAGCACATAGTCGCGCTGACGCTCGGCAAGCTCGATGGAGGAAGGAGGACGTTCCCGGCCGATGAAGGAAAGGCCGGTGAAGGTCATGTTCAGCGCGCCGATCTTCACGAAGACGTTCGGACAATTTGCCAGCTCCGCCATGCCCGATGACCATTGATCGAACACTTCGCCCGGTTTGCCGGCGAAGCGGCCGATCTGGATCGGCGAGGCGATATGATTGAGGATGATCGTCGTTTCCGGAAAGGCGCGGGCGAGGTCGGTCAGCTCCGCGATCTGCGGGTGCAGCAGCCACGCATCGAAGCTGAGCCCCAATGGACCAAGCTCCGCGAACCCCTCGCGGAACCTGGCCTCGCCGAGCATGAACGGATGGGCGTCCTCGTTGAACGGTGCATCGGGATCGAAGGCGGTTCGCACCCTGATGCCGCGAAAACGCGCGGGCGACGAAGCGACATGTGCTTCGAGCACTTCGCGGACCGGTGCGCCGATGCCGAGGGGCGCGTGCCCGACGATCGCCGCGCACACGCCGGCGCTACGGCCGCCGCGCCTGAGCCCCTCCAGCGCGATCGCCTCGGCATGATCGGTACCGCCGACGATGCGCAGATGCTCGGGCCCGTCCGGCCGAAAGGTGATTTGTGAATCCACGTAGACGGTGGCCACAATATTGTGGCCGCTGCCGGTCTTGTCGGCGAGCAGAGCGTCTATCGGGTAGGCAGGAAAGATCGGCTTCGGCGGCACCGGATAGCAATGGTGATGGGCGTCGATGATCGGCAGATCGGGCTCGAGCGGCTCCTCGACCTGCAGCGCGAGCCATTCGCGATTGTCGAACATGCGGCGGACTTCCTTCCAGATGGTGCTTGAGGATTGCGATCGGCTAACCCGCTCGACGCGGCCGCCAAAAGAAGTTTCGCGGGGCGACGGTCCGGAAGCCCGCGCGAAGCACAAGCCAGATCGCACCCGGTCAAATCCACCGTCATCCGGCCAAAGATTTGCGCTGACGGAGTCCCGACAAGTCCCGGCACGCACCCGATCGAAGCACGATTGACCTCGCGGAGTCAGCGCTCGACGTAATGCAGATGAGCGCCGCTATCCCGATCTACGACCCTGCACTGAAGGGCGAGAGCGATCTCGAGCAGCGCAGCTGGATACCGCTCGTCTCGGTTTTCCTGCTCGTATTCATCATCTCTTATGTCGACCGGCAAATCCTTAGCCTGGTCGTGCAACCGGTGAAGACCAGCCTGCGGATAAGCGACTTCCAGATCGGGCTGCTGCAGGGCTTCGCCTTCTCGATCGTCCTCGCGGTCGCGTCGATGGTGACGGCGCCTCTCGTCGACAGAAACAACCGGGTGCGGGTGCTCGCGACCTGCATGCTCGTCTGGTGCGTGATGACGATCCTGTGCGGCTTCGCCACGAGCTTTCTCATGCTGCTGGTGGCCCGCACCGGCCTCGCCATCGCCGAGGCCGTCGTGCCGGTGGCGGTGCTTTCGATCATCTGCGACATCGCCCCGCGCCGGTCCGTGCCGCGCGCCTCCGCTTTGGTCATGGCCGCGCCCTATTTCGGCTCTGGCTTCGCATTGCTGGCCGGCGGGCCGATCCTGGCGATGCTCGCGCCGTTCGAAGGTCGGCCGATGCCGATCGCCGGGACGTTCGAGGCGTGGCGCGGCCTCTTCTTCATGCTCGGCATCCCAGGCATCCTGGTCGCACTGCTGATTTTCGCCTTCGTGCGCGAACCGCGGCGGCGCGCCATGTCGCCGGTCGACGACAAGAGCGACAAGCTCTGGCCATTTCTCAGGGAGCATGCCGGCTTCCTGGCGCCGATGTTCCTCGCCAATTCGATGTTCACCCTGATCAGCTACACCGCTTATGCCTGGACCCCGACGTTCATGATCCGCGCCCACGGATTGTCGGCCAGCCATGTCGGGGTCACGGTCGGCCCCACCTTCGTCATTGCCGGAGTCAGCGGATGCCTGTTCGGCTCCTGGATCATGGGCCGCAGCAACCCTCGATTGCTGCTCAGCCACGTCGTCCGGACAATAGCGTGGGTCCTGCTGTGCCTCTCCGTCCCGCTGATATTGTTTCCAGCCGCGCCTTCGGAAGGCACGGCGCTTGCCCTGCTCGCGGCCGCCTTTTTCCTGCTCGCCGCCGGCCTTTCCTCGGTGATGACTCCGGTATCGCTCTTCGCCCCGGCACGGCTTCGTGGCCGCGTGATGGCCGCGGCGGTGTTGACCCAGGCGGCCATCGCCGGCTGCGGCCCCCTGATCGTCGGTGCCATCAATGACTTCGTGTTCGAGGCGCCCGACAAGATCGGCTACTCGCTGATGATCGTCTATGCGCTGGCTTGCGCCATCGGGCTGATCGCCATCCCCCGCGTCGTGCGGATGGCGAGAGCGTTCGACGATGGTCGTGCCGAAGCGGTGGCGTAGCCAAGGCGGCGTGGAGGAAGCGGAATGAGCGTGCACAACGAACCAGCTCTGGTCCAGGCCTTCGGGCATGTCGGCCTGTCGACCTCGGACCTGGAGCGGACGATGTCCCTGTTCAGGGATGTCCTCGGATTCGAAGTCACCGAAGTGAAGGAGCATTCCGGCGAGGTTCTGGAAAAGGTCGTCGGCATCGATTCCGCCAGGATCCGCATTGCCTATGCGCATGGCCATGGCGTGAGCGTGGAGCTGCTCGAATATCTCAGTCCTGCGGAGAGAAGACTCTCCAGCGCCCGGCCGTGCGACGCAGGCCACGCCCATCTGGCCTTCACCGTGCGGGATCTTCCGGCCCTGCTCGAGCGGCTTTCCGGCCATGGCTTCGTCACCCACAATCCGCCGCAGCATGTCGAGAGCGCGGGAAAGACCATCATCTATGCCTATGGTCCCGACAGCCTCGTTCTGGAACTATCGGAAATCGACTAGCCGGGCCTGCAATTTGCCTTGGCGGCCGCCAGACAAGTCTGCGAACGCACCGTGCCGAAGCGTGGTTGACCTTTGCTTGCGCCCATAAGCAGGATGCCGCCCGAGCGGGCCGATCGCGGTCCGGCAGGATGGTGTAGAGTGAAGGCGATCGTCGGGTGCCCGATATAATCCCATGGTCCGACCAGCTGCAGACGACCTTGCCGCGGGTGCTCGCCCAGGCGGTGGCGCGCTGGCCCGACCGGCAGTCGCTCGATTGTGCAGGTGAACAGGCCAGCTACGCCGACGTCGACCGGGAGAGCAATCGGCTCGCGCATGGGCTGACCGCGCTCGGGATCGGCAAGGGCGATACGGTCTCGACCATGCTGGACAACAGCCTCGATGCGATCCAGCTGCTCTACGCGATCACCAAGCTTGGGGCGGTGAGCGCCCCGATCAATACGAGCTACAAGGGCGAATTCCTGCGTCACCAGGTCGCCGATACCGGCGCCAGGGTCCTCATTGCCGAGGGCGACTATGCCGACCGCATCCTCGCCATCGCCGACCAGCTTCCGGCGGCTCAGATTCTGGTCCATCGCGGTCAAAGGCCGGGGAGACGGACGCATCTCGGCCTGGTGCCGCTCGACGCCGTCCGCGCGAACAAGACGGATCCCATCGAGGCAGACGTTCAGCCGGACGATCTCGCCCTGCTGGTCTACACGTCCGGAACCACCGGGCCCTCCAAGGGCTGCCGGATACCCCATAATTATATCTGCAATGCCGGCCGGCTGAACGTCGTCGGACATGAGATGACGGAGAGCGACGTCCTGTGGAGCCCGCTGCCGCTATTCCACATCAACGCGATCAACAATCTGCTGGTCGCCTGCCCGCTCTCCGGCGCCAGGGTCGCCCTCGCGACGCGCTTTTCCCTGTCCGCCTTCTGGCCCGAAGTGGAGCGCACTGGCGCCACCATCGTCAGCATGATCGGATCGATCGCAGCGCTCATCGCCAATGCGCGGGAGAATGAGGCGGAACGGCGCTGCTTCGGCCAGATCCGGATGGCCAAGGCGGCCCCCTTCCCGGAGGCCGTTCGCAGCATCTGGCGAGAACGGTTCGGCGTCCTGCATGGTGGCGCGATCGGCTATGGCATGACCGAGATGACGACGATAACCTTGACCAGGCTCAGCGAGCCGTCTCCGCCCGGCACATCGGGCAGGCTCTATCCCGATTACGACGTCCGTATCGTCGACGAACAGGGCTACGAATGCCCGCCGGGCGTGCCGGGCGAGATCATCGCGCGGCCGATGCGGCCCAACATCATGTTCCAGGGCTATTGGAACAGGCCCGAAGCGACCGCGAAGGCCTGGCGCGACCTCTGGTTCCACACCGGCGACATTGGATCGATAGACGCCGACGGCTACTTCACCTTCGTCGACCGGAAAAAGGATTATCTGAGGCGCGGCGGCGAGAATATCTCCAGCTTCGAGATGGAAAGCGCGTTTCGCGGCCACCCCGACCTCGAGGATGTCGCAGTGCACGCGGTGCTCTCGGACCTGAGCGAGGACGAGGTGAAGGTCACCGCCGTCCTCAAGCCCGACGCCATGCTCACCGAAGAAGCTTTGTGCCGCTGGTCGCTCGACAAGGTCCCGCACTTCGCGGTGCCCCGGTTCATCGAATTCCGGCGCGATCTGCCGCGCAATCCGGTCGGCCGTGTTCTCAAGTTTCATCTGAGGGACGAAGGTGTGACGCCCGCCACCTGGGACCGCAGCAAGTCGGACCTCCTGGTCGAGCGCCGATGACCGAAACGCCGATGCCCCGCGCAACATATTCCACCCAAGGGAGGTGAGTGATGCCGATCGATCCCCGGACGCCTGTCATCGTGGGTGTCGCGCAGCGCACCCAGAACCGCGCGGCATTGCCCGGACCGGAGCCGCTCGAGGCCTGGGAATCATGCTGCCGGCTGGCGCTGGAGGATGCGGGCCTTCCGGCCTCCGCGCTCGGCAACACCGATTTCCTCGCGCTCGGCAACTGCATGAGCTGGAATTACGACGACCCCGCCGGCCGTCTGGCCGAGCGCCTTTCCATCATGCCCCGGCACGTACTCAATGGATCGGCGAGCGGGGCGTCGGGGCATCAGATGCTGCACGCGGCAGCCGATGCGATCCGCGCCGGCGGCGCCGACATGGCAATCATCTGCGGGGGCGAAAGCCTGGCGAGCCTCAAGCGCTACAAGGCCGCCGGCGAAAGCCCGCCGTGGAGCCATCCCGCGCCACCCGGCAGCGAGCAGAATTTCGATCGCCGTCGCCTGCCGGCCGAAGTCGCCGCGGGAATGGCCGATGGCGTCGGCGTCGTATACGGATTCGCGATGCGCGACATTGCGCGCCGCGCCCATCTCGGCATCGATCCGCAAGTCTACCGGGCGGAAATGGGCGAACTCGAAGCAGGCATGACGAGAGTCGCCTCGACCAATCCCGACGCATGGTTCCGGACCGCCCGCGAGCCCGACTTCCTGATCGAGCCGCGGGCCGACAATCGAATGATCTCCTATCCCTATACGAAGCACATGGTGGCGATCATCGATGTGGACATTGCCGGCGCGCTGATCCTGATGAGCACCGCCGAAGCCGACCGCCTCGGCGTCGCGCAGGACCGGCGCGTCTATCCTTGGAACGGCTGCTACAGCGAGGATGGCGGCTACGCCATCATGCAGCCGCACCTGTGGCGATCGGAAGCGATGAACGCGGCAAGCCAGGCCGTGCTGGGCGCCGCCGGCGTGACGATCGACGAGGTGCGCCACGTCGATGTCTACACCTGCTTTCCGGCGGCGATCAATTTCGCGCGGGACGCGCTCGGCGCCCATGATCGCGGCGGCGACCGCCTGACGGTCACCGGCGGGCTGCCTTATGGCGGCGGACCAGCGAGCTGCTACGTCATCACCTCGCTCATCAAGATGACGGAGCGGTTGCGCTCCGATCCGGGCTCGGTCGGCCTGGTGAGCGGCCTCGGCAAGTCCCAGATGATCCACCACGCTTTCGGGCTCTATTCGACGCGGCCGCCGCAAGAGCAGGGAGTCCGGCAGGTCGATGAAAAGGCCGTCCAGGCGGGATTGCGGCAGGTCCCCTTGGTCGCGCTGGTCGACGATTATGCCGGCCCTGCCAGCATCGCCGCCTACACGATCCTCTATGACCGCCAGGGCGAGATCTCGCACGGCGTGGCCATGTGCGACCTTCAGGGCGGCGGCCGGTCCTACGCACGGATCTCGTCGCGCGACCTGCTGCGTGAGGGCGAAGTGAGCGAATTGGTCGGCCGGCGGGTGACGATCAGTCCGGGTGAAGCCCTCGGGGAGCTTCACGCATCCTAGCCGGATTGGGCCGTCCTGTCCGATAGCGGGCGCGAATTGCCTGCGTCCGCCATGTGACTTGAACCGGACCTTGCGAGGCTGGCGGGACCGCGCAAGCAGGGCGAACATGTCGCCAGATGGGGTTTGAGGAGCGCGATGGCGATGGCGGGAACGACGGGCGTGCGCAAATGGCTGGAACGAATCCTGGCGGTGATCATCCTGCTCGTCGGGCTCGGGATGGCGATCCCGGGCGCCTGGCTGCTCGTTCTCGGGGGATCGCCTTATTACCTGCCCGCCGGGGCGTTGCTGGTCGTCTCGGCGATCTATTTGTGGCGCGGGCGATCGCTCGGCGCCTGGCTCTATCTGGCGGTGCTAGTCGGTACCCTCGCCTGGGCGCTGTGGGAATCCGGCTTCGACGGATGGGCGCTGCTTCCGCGCCTGGCTCTGCTCACCGGCATGGGGATCGCGCTGGCGCTGATACGCTGGCGGCCGCGCGCGCCGGCGATCACGCCGTCGCGTGGGACCGCCGCCGCGGCGGCTGCCGTGTTGCTGCTCGCCGGCCTGGGCTTCGTCCTGCTGCGGGCCGGGCCGGCCTTGACCGCGCCCGCCCCGAATCCCGCGACATTGCCGGCCCCCGCCGATGGCGAATGGCCGAATATCGGCCGAACGGTCGGCGCCGATCGCTTTTCGCCGCTCGACCAGATCACGCCGGCCAACGTCTCCCGGCTGGAGGTCGCCTGGACCGCCCATGTCGGCATGCCCCCGGCCGGGCTCCTCGGCACGATGGAGTCGACGCCCCTGATGGTCGGCGACACCCTCTACACCTGCAATATGAACAATGTCGTCCTCGCCCTCGATGCCGAGACCGGCGCCGTCAGGTGGCGATTCGATCCCCATGTGAACTTCACGGGAATCAGATTGGCCAATTGCCGCGGCGTTACCCATCATCGTCAGGCGGGAGCGACCGGGCCGTGCAGCGAAAGAATCATCGAGACCACTTATGACGGCCGCCTGATCGCACTCGATGCGCGGACCGGGCAGAGGTGCGCCGACTTCGGCACCAACGGCGAAGTCAGCCTGCTCGAGGGCATGGGCGAAGTGCCGCCCGGCTATTATTATCATACGTCGCCCGCCGCGCTGGTCCGCGACAAACTGATCGTCGGCGGCTGCATATTGGACGGCCAGACGGTCAACGAGCCGTCGGGCGTGATCCGCGCCTACGATGTCGTCACCGG